>Ga0315289_10000237_pt1 | contig 87738 bp, 59 predicted proteins | sample YL17G11_40_MG_FD_203452 | JGI IMG/M metagenome (GOLD analysis project Ga0315289, IMG submission 203452) | Sediment microbial communities from Yellowstone Lake, YNP, Wyoming, USA - YL17G11_40 | ecosystem: Environmental > Aquatic > Freshwater > Lake > Sediment | place: USA: Wyoming | collected...
GGTACGTTGTCTTGTGCATGGCTACTCCTTTTGAAAACCGTTGATAATCCTTTGACCTGATGGTACTTGCCATCAGGCCGGAGTAGCCATCGCTTTTTCAACCTTCAACTACCGACGGGACAACCTCTTCAGCAAAAGCAGGAGGATAAACACGGCACATAATGTCCTATATGTGTTATTGACTTCAGAAAGTAACTCCAGTTTGTCATCCTTCTTCGATGCGGAGGTGAAGTCCTTGTAGTCCACAAACTGGAGGAACGAAATGCGTTTGAGAAGAGGCTCAATTACCAGTGAGCCGAACCTACTTACCACAAGCCCAATGAAATAGTACAGGAACACTCCTGTGACGATGTCCTGCTGAATGAAAGAATAACGAGTAAGCTCGCTTCCCAGCACCACAAAGATGATACCTGGTAGCAGGTAATTGAACAGATTGTACGAGGAGAGCTTGCTGAGTATGTCTTTCATGTCCTATCCGATCTCACATCGTTGCGCAGCTGGGAAAGCCGGGGAGGGCCACCTATTGTATCCTTGTGGTATCTGAGTCTTCTCTCGGCGCTCGGGCTTCCTCAGCCATCCCACTCATTTCGGCCTCACCACATCTATCCGGCCTACACAGGGCTCAAACCAATTCGTCGCGGCTTCATCAGGGGTGCTCCACTGGAGAGTATTATGGCGGACGGGTGCGGAGCACGCAAGTGGAAAATACCGAGGGATAGGTGAGAAGAATGCACGTGACACGGGGCAAGCGAGAGTGCGGCCGGAAGCCCAGGCAATAGACTGCAGGGGAAGCAGCTAAGCCGCCCATGGACTGTCGATTTCGGTCTTACACGAAGCGGCGAGGGTCATATAGTAGGGCGAGCGTCCTCGCTCGCCATAAAACGTCGTGCGGGGACGCACGATCTACTTCAATGTCGCTCTTCTTTGCGGCTCAGCAGCTTTCTGTGAGTCGATCTCTTCCCCCCTTTCGCACTGCTACTTGTTCAAATCTTGTTTTCTTGCGCAAATTCTGGATCGACAGGAATGCAAGTCCTTGAAACACAAGCACTTGGTTCTCACACAGAGCGACAAAGCCACAGAGTCTGGGAGACATTTCCGCATCAGTATTCTTCGTGTCTTAGTGCCTTTGTGTGAGTACACTCTTTGGTTGCGGCCGAAGGCCGCGCTGGGTGGTTCGCGTATTTCGCGGTCGAAAAGCCTGGACCCCGGCCTTCGCAGGGGTGACAGAAGACAATTGGTATCCCGCGAAGGCGCCAAGATCGCCAAGGTTCAGATCCATTACCATTCCGTTCTTCTTTGCGTCCTTTGCGCCTTGGCGAGAGAGGATCTCCATTTCGCACAATTTCTTTAGTCCTTGCGGGACAAGAGGTTGTGCGCGTCACTAAGGACATTTTTCTTTTGACAAACTTTCCTTGTTCGTTTACTATTCACGCAATATCGTATGAAGCGATCTGCCGCTGGCGCGTGGCCGGTGGTGGATGATAAGCGGAACGTTGGGAGGACAAGAGTCACAGATATGGCGCATCATTCCAATATTCCATTATTCCAACATCCCATCATTCCATCGTTCCATCGTGGCGGCCCGCTCGGCGAGGACGGGCGGCAGGCCGGGAGGGCGATTTGTCAAAACAAAGCCAATTTTCAGGAGGCTCAAATGAACGCTAACCGACGTACGAGAAAGAAGTTATGAGAGAAAAACGCGGATTATGCCTGTGCGAGAACAAAGCCAATTTCCACCAGAAGTTTCAAGTTGGAAGTTTCAAGTCATCACACTTCCTGGAAACCGCCTTCCGGCGTCACTACGAACAGGGGCCGCGTGCAAAACAAAGCCAATTTTCAGGAGGGCCGAGTGGCACTAACTGCGGTTCGGGAAAGAGGTTATGAGCGAAGAATGCGGATTATGCCTGTGCGAAAACAAAGCCAATTTGTCCGGTCTCGCTCGTAGTGTGCCCGTAAGGGCATCTATGGAGACGCGAGATTTTGCGTCTCTACGGCGTCACTACGAACGGGGGCCGTGTGCGAAAACAAAGCCAATTTCCCACGGCCGCTGGGCGTATCCCAGCTTCCCGGGCGAATTCCGCCGATGAAGACGCCGGATTGCTGGTGCGTCTGTCAGGGAGGTGAAGTCGTGCACTGGGGCACGGGTTTTGGTACGATAGCGGGAGCTTGAGGCCGCAGGCGTGATGCTCCGAGAGGATGGAGATCGATGTTCTTCCTCATACCGTGGCGAGTGGATGTCCCGCAGGACCGCTGGCCAGTCATCAACTGGCTGATCATCGTGGTCACGATTGGGGTCTTCGCGCTCCAGATCGCCGATATCATTGAATACGAGACTCGCCAGGATCTTCACGCACCCCATACGCGGCAGTCCGCTCCCGGCACGACCACGCCCCAGACGCAGCCCGCCCAGGATAAGCCTCAGAGAGCGCGCGAAATCCCGGGTATCACGAGCGAGCTGATGCTGCGCGGCTGGAGTCTCAAGGGGCTGTTCGGCTATATGTGGCTGCACGCCGGCCTCTTCCACCTGCTGGGCAACATGCTGTTTCTGTGGATTTTCGGCAACGCCGTGTGTGCCAAGGTCGGCAACGTGAGGTACTTTCTTCTGTACATCTTCCTTGGGGTGATCGCCGGCGTCGTTCACCTGTTGTCCGCCTCCGGGCCCGTGCTCGGGGCCAGCGGCGCCATCAACGGCGTGGTCGGGATGTACCTGGTCCTGTTCTATGAGAATGAGATCACGTGCCTGTTCGTGTTCTGGTTCATTGTCCCGTACGTGCGGTGGTTCGCGGTCGGCAGCGTCTCGATGATCTCCTTCTGGCTGTTGTGGGATATTGTCGGTGCTCTGCGCGGCGGCTCCGGCGTCGCCTACTTCGCCCACCTCGGCGGCTTCCTGGCAGGGTTCGGGGCCGCGCTTCTCATGTGCAAGAAGGGCTGGATCACGATGGAGAAGTATGAGAAGTCCCTGCTCCAAATATGGCAAGAGCGCAGGGCCGGCGCAGGAAAGGCTCCCCTCAATGCGGATTACGCCCGGCTCGGCTTGGCGGCGCAGGAGCAGAAGGACCGAGCCGAGACATCGGCGCCTGCCCCGGAGCCGGACCTCAAACCGATCCCCTTGCCTCCCCTGGAATCGAAGGGCGGGGCGCGTGAGCCGTCGATTGACGCGTTCATACGCACCGCCTGTGCGTGCGGCAGAACCATCAGGGTGTCACGGCAATATGCGGGCAGGACGGTGCGCTGCCCAAACTGCAAACAGGGCGTCGTGATCCCGCACCAGAGTGATTCCTTTGGCGTGGCCCCGCCGCAGACGCCTGACCGCCCTATCCGGCTCACGTGCCGTTGCGGCCAGAGACTCCAAGTGCCCGCCCGCTATGCCGGCCGCACCGGCAAATGCCCCCAGTGCGGCGCCAAACTCAAAATCCCAGACATCTCCCCATGAGCGACAAAGTCATACGAGATATGAAAGTTGGTGCATCGCCCTCTTCGGTGCCAGCGTCCTTATTGGGCCGGGTGATGCCGCTGGAGCCAGGCTTTGGCCCATTGCTCCGCCTGCTCGCGCGTCTGCACCTCGCCTTCGAGTTGGGCGACGTAGAGCTCCTCCGCCAACTGGCCGAGGGTCGGCCCCGGGACAGCGCCCAGGTGCATCAGGTCGTGGCCGTTCAGCAGTGGCTTGGGCTTGACGTCGATGTCGCCGAGGTCCCGGATCCTCCGGCGCAGCTTGCTGAGCACCGCTAGGCCCTCCTTCGCGGCAGCGGCTTTCTGGATCGCCCGCTCCAGCTCGTAGAGGTCCCAGAAGTAAGGCTGGGCCAGGAGCTTCTTCAATTGGGCCAGCGACATATCGGCCTGCAGCAGCCGCCCGCGCTCCGCGAGCACAAACTCGATGTGCCTGGTCTGGTTTCGGCTGAGCTTGAGAATCGCGCACTTTTCCAGGGCGGAGTCGGTCGGGAAACCCGAGAAGAAGGCGGCCAGAGCCAGCGGAAAGCTCACGTTCCGGCGCAGACGGGCCAGAACAGCCACAGCCTGCTCGGCCGGCGCGCCGGCGAAGCCGGGGAAAATCGCCCGGGCCAGTCCGGTCTCGATCAGCATGGCGGCTCCGGCAGCCCGGTTCGGATGGACCAGGATGCCCTCCAGCTCCACGGCGATCCGCTCACCGCTAATGCGGACGATGTGGGCGGCGTTGCGACCGATTGCCGCATAGGTCTCGGGCTCGATGGCAAAGCCGAGTCGCGTGGAGAACCGCACCGCCCGGAGCACGCGCAGGTAATCCTCGCCGAACCGCTCGTCCGGGTTGCCGATAGTCCGAATGACGCGTCTTTCGAGATCGGCCTGCCCGTGGACGTAGTCGATGACCTGTTCCTTCAGGGGGTCGTAGAACATGCCGTTGATGGTGAAGTCGCGCCGGCTCGCGTCTTCTGCGGCACTGGTGAACCGGACCTCGGTCGGATGGCGGCCGTCCTCGTAGCCGGCCTCGGACCGAAACGTCGCCACCTCCACCTGCGTGCCCCGCGTCAGGACGATGACCACGCCGAACTTCGCCCCAACCTTGAGCGTGCGGGGGAACAAGCGCATGACGTCCGCCGGCCGGGCGCTCGTGGCCACATCGTAGTCCTTGGCCGGCCGGCCGAGCAGCATGTCACGCACGCAGCCGCCCGCCAGCAGGGCCTCGTAGCCGTGCTCCTGCAACCGCCGTATAATCTCAATGGCCGCTTGCTTGTTGCTCATCCGCTCTTGCCTGCAACAACACCACCGACATCGTCCCCCACTGCCGCCGGTCCACCGCGTGAAACGCGCCATAGTCCTCGAGCGGGGACACACGGCGATGGGTCCGGACGACCACCACGCCGCGCGGGACTACTTGATCCTGAAGAACGCGAAGCAGGTCGGCCAGCGACGAATGCTCATCCACCTCCCGCGTGGCGGCGTAGGGTGGATCGACGAAAACCAGGTCATACCGCTCGCCCGCCGGGCCGACCGGCGCACCCACCCGAAACGCGCTGGCGCGAACGACGCGGGACCGCTCGGCAAAGCCGGCCTTCGCAATGTTCTTTTTGAGCACGGCGAGCACCTCGGCGTCTTTCTCCACGAAGGTCACCGAGGCCGCTCCCCGGCTCAACGCCTCCAGTCCCAGCGAGCCCACGCCGCAAAAGAGATCGGCGACCCGCGCGCCATCGAGCAGATGATAGTTTTCCAGAACGTCGAAAAGCGATTGCTTGACCCGGTCGGTGATCGGCCGCGTAACATCCGTCTCGGGGCTGAACAGCTTCATCCCACGCTTTGAACCGGCAATGATTCGCATGAGCACTCACCAAACAGGCCAATCAGCTTGCGGGACATCTTCAGCAATTTCCAACGGCATTTCCAGTTTTTCGCCGAGCAAACGGCGGGATTGTACCCGCCCCGCCGGCTACCGTCCATGCAAAACCGCCGGGTCGCCCCGTCATTCCGTCCGGCCCCATAATCTGGAGGCCCGTTGTGACCTTTTGGACCTGCCTGCACAACGCGGCTACGCAACGGGAAAGAAGTCAGGGAGGTCACAAGACCATCCTCTGCAAGGACTTACGAGCGTTCTTCCCTCCCGTCACCAACCGCGACCTGTCGTTTGCGCCGGGGGTCCGCCAGCAAATTGTGTCAACGTGGAAGGTCAACCAGGTGAAGGCTTGGGAACCATAGGAGTTATGGGGCCGGAGCCGGCCGACGCACGGGTCAAAAAAATAAAAGGGAAATTATGGGAAACTCTTGACACGCCTGTGCGAGGGTACTATAATCATAATCACCGACAAACAACCAGCGTTGAATTTGCGGGCAGGAACAAGCTGCAAGTCCTGTGACTTGCAGCTTGGCCCAGAAGATGCTGTGCGCGGATTCCACGATGAGTTGTTGGGAAAACATCCAGTCGGGAAACACATCCGGCCATCAGAGGCCTCCGCTTGCCTATCTTCTCGGACGACAGACTCATCTTATGTCACGGGCGTTCCTGCGAAGAACCTGGACCAGTCGTCACTTTGCGCGGAAGGAGGAAGACTATGGAACGAGCACATTGAACCGACGTATCTGTGATGTTCATGCCGCACACGTATCAATCCGACATGTATAGAGTGGTAATAATGCGTCTGTACGAAACCTTGTAGAGAGGAGTACACAATGAATAGCATAAATAGAACACGTGCGAGAAGCTTGGCAGTGATCCTGGCAACGCTGGGCGTGCTCGCGTCCGTGGGCTACGGCGCCGAGACCCCCTTGAGCAACGGCGTCCCGGTCACCGGGATCTCCGGCGCGGCCGGCAGCGAGAAGTTCTACAAGATCGAGGTCCCGGCCGGCCAGGACGAGCTGGAGATCAGCACCTCCGGAGGCACCGGGGACGTCGACCTGTACGTGCGCCGAGGCTCCCTGCCGACGACCACCAGCTATGACTATCGGCCGTACAAGGTCGGCAACGATGAGACAGTCACCGTGGACCATCCCGCCGCCGGGACGTGGTATGTCATGCTGAGAGGCTACATCGCGTACTCCGGCGTGACACTGCAGGCCACCTATTCCGCCGCGATGACTGTCACGCCGCTGGCCAATAGCGTTCCCGTGCCGAACCTCTCGGGAACGGCAGGCGGCGAACAATACTTCAGCATCGAGGTCCCTGCCGGACAGACGAAGCTGGAAATCAGCATGTCGGGCGGCACCGGCGATGCCGATCTCTATGTCAAGAAAGACTCACTGCCGACAACCACCAGCTACGATTACAGACCGTTCCTCTTCGGCAACAATGAGACCGTCAGCGTCAACAATCCGGCCGCAGGAACATGGTATATTATGATGAGGGGATACGATGCCTATGCGGGCATCACGCTGCTGGCCAGCTATAGCGGCGGCGGCGTGGGCAGTGTCCTCCAAAACGGCGTCCCGGTTACGAGCCTCTCGGGCACGCCGGGCGGCGAGCAGGTTTTCCGCATTGATGTGCCCGCCGGCCAGACCAACCTGGAGATCGTGATGTGGGGCGGCACCGGTGACGCCGACCTCTATGTCCGATACGGGTCGCGCCCGACCATCACCGCCTACGACTACCGCCCCTTCCTCCCCGGCAACGACGAGACGGTGACCATCAATGACCCGACCGCCGGCACGTGGTACATCCTGGTGCGAGGCTACAGCAACTACTCGGGCGTCTCCTTGAAGGCAACCTACGGGGACATATTCACACTTCAGGATGGGGTCGCGGTTCCCGGTCTCTCGGGCGCTTTGGGCAGTGAGAAGTTCTACAAGATCGAGGTGCCCAGCGGCCAGAACGATCTCGTATTCTCGATCTCCGGCGGTGCCGGCAACGCCGATCTGTACGTCCGCCGGGGAAGCAAGCCGACGACCTCCACGTGGGACTATCGGCCTTACCTGTCCGGGAACACCGAGAGCGTCAGCATCTCGAATCCTCCGTCCGGAACCTGGTACGTCATGCTCAAAGCCCGGGCGGCCTACAGCATGGTGACACTCGAAGCCGAGTATTCGTACACGGAAGCTGTGACCCTGCTCGACGACGGTGTTCCGATCACGAATATCTCGGGTGCGGCCGGCAGTGAGAAGTTCTACCGGCTCGTGGTCCCGAGCGGCCAGCAAAAACTCACGTTCAAAATCTCCGGGGGCACCGGCGATGCCGACCTGTACGTCAAGCGCGGGTCGAAACCCACCACCACCGAGTATGACTACCGGCCCTATCTCGCCGGCAGCAATGAGACGGTGACCATAAACAACCCGACCGGCGGAGACTGGTTCGTCATGATCCGCGGCTATCAGGCCTACTCCGGCCTGACGCTGGTGGCGGACTTCGAGACGAGCGCGCCGCCCGAGGAAGTCATCACCCTGACGAACGGCGTGCCGGTAAGCGGCGTGGCGGGCGCCACCGGCAGTGAGAAGTTCTATAAGATCAACGTGCCGGCCGGTCAGGCCAAGCTTGAGATCATGACCTCCGGCGGCACGGGAGACCTCGATCTCTACGTCCGCAAGGATAGCAAGCCCACGACAACCCAGTGGGATTACCGTCCCTACCTGATGGGAAATAACGAGACGGTGACCATCGACACCCCGGCGGCGGGAACGTACTACATCATGCTCAGAGCCTACGCCGCCTACGATGGCGTGACCCTGAAAGCGACGTACACGCCGGTCGTGGATGAGATCATGGCGCTGGTGAACGGCGTGCCGCGGACGGGCCTGTCCGGCGCCACCGGCAGCGAGAAGTTCTTCATGATCGCGGTGCCGGCCGGCCAGGACCTGCTGACGATTGAGACGTCCGGCGGCACCGGTGATGTCGACCTCCACGTCAAAAAAGGCTCGAGACCGACCACGACGAGTTACGACTACCGGCCGTACCTCATTGGCAATAACGAAAAGGTCGAGGTCCCGAACCCCGCCGCCGCCAGTTGGTTCGGCATGCTGCACGCCTACCAGGCCTACTCCGGCCTGACGCTGGTGGCCACCTACGGCGCGCAGGGGAACAAATTCACCACCGACCCGAATTGCGTCGCCTTGTGGCGCTTCGAATCGGACAAACTGGGCCTCGACAGCATCGGCGCGAACCACCTGAGCAACAAGGGTGCGACGGCCAGCACGGTGAATTTCAAGGAAGGAAGCAGCGCCGCGGATTTCGAGGTCGACGACACCGATTACATGTCCATTGTCGACGCGGACCTGAGCAGTGTCTATCCGCACAAGAACGGCACCACGAACAGGAAGATGTCCCTTTGCTTCTGGGTGAAATTCGAGTCGTTCCCGCCCAATACCGGCCACAACTGGCTGTACAAAAAGGGTGGCGACACAGATAAGCTCTCGTTCCTCGTCCACGCTTACAACAGCATAGGAGTGACAAGGCTCAATCTCGCCATCGGGACCAACGGCGGCAATGACTACTATACCGTCTATCACCCGAGTTCGCTGCAGACGGGTGTCTGGTATCACGTCGGGATCACCTACGACGACGTCACCCAATGGTATCGCATCCGCATCTGGGATGACACGGCAAAAGCGATCTTAGGGACCGACTACGTGGGCTCTATGCTCATGAGCATGGCCTTTACCGATGCACCCGTGGTCATTGGCGACTCGACGGATGCCCTGCTCGACGAGATGGTCGTGTTCAAGGACGTCCTGACCGTTGATGAGATCGACAAGATTCGCGCGGGGACGTACGGCAAGTAATGGGCCCGGCCCCAAACCGCAGGGGCAAGACCCTGCAAGGGGCTGGGGCAGCCCTGTGTCAACGAGTTGAATCGTGATGGCGCCGGTTGGCCCGGTTCAGGCCGGGCCAACCGGTACAGGTTTCTGGAGTTGGTATGACGGGCTTTCGTTCGAAGAAGGATAAGAGGGACCCGAAAATCACAGCGCCGCGGGAACAGGGATGTGGCACGAGGTTCGAATGGTCTCTTCTGGTTTATCCGGCTCTGTTCCTGATCACGCTGCTGATCCTGTACTTCGTGAATCAATCCATCGAGAAGGAGATGCCGATAGTTCCGGCACAGGCGCAGACCACACGGGAAAGGACGGGCACGGCGTATCACCTCCAGCAGTCCGGTCGGGCGCCTTCTGCCAAAGACGACAGCCGTTACGTGGAACCGGCCTCCCCGCCCGCTACCGATGCGGAACGGCGGGCCAAAGCGGTTCGCGCCATCGCACATTTGCCTGCCAGACAGGGGGCCGGGATGGCGGACCGCAGCCAACCCGCGGTTCCCGCCGACGCGGCCGGGCAACCGCCGGCTCTCGACCAACTCCAGGGTCCCGACAGAATCGTCGCGATTCTGCAAATGGCGGCCGGTGAGAAAGACTATGCCAGAATCAAGGAATGCATGGACGAGCTCGTCGCAATGGGCGATAGCGCCGTCGTTCCGCTCAACGATCTCCTGGGTGAGGAGGGCGAGGCGGCGCTCTGGGCGGCAGAGGCGCTGGCCCGGATCGGCACACCCATGGCGACCAGCACTCTGCTCGATACGCTCTCCCAAACGAAAGAAGGTCCGTACAAGGAGGAGCTTGGCAAGCGCGTAGCCGGCATCAGCAATCACGATAGCTGGCCCCTTCTTTTGGACAGCATCCTGCAAACGGGCGATGCGACAGTTCTGCGTGCGGCCGGTGCGTCGTTGTCCATGATGGCGGACACGCCCGTGGTGGACGCAATTGTCGCCTACTACGATGCCGCGTCAACCGAGGCCGAAATCGAGCGCCTGACCCAACTCGTCAGCAGTATCCAGTCGCCCAAGGCCACAGAGGCCCTGCTGGCACTGGCGGGGAACACGTCCTCCCTGCCCCAGGACAACCTCCAAAAGGCCGCGGTGGAGGCTTTGGTGAGGGTCGGCGATTCACAGTGTGTCAGCCATCTTCTTCGGAGGCTCGAAGCCGCCCCGCCGGGGGAAGGCGCAGAGCTCTTCAGTGCCATCACCCGCATCAACCGGCTGGAAGCACAAACCTCGCTCCTTTACGCGGCCGCGGGTAATAAGGAGGTCTCCGCCGAGTCCGGCAGGACCGCCGCCATATACGCCCTCAAGAATTACCCCACCGAGCAAACCCTGGCACTTCTGGAGCGCATCGTCGCGCAAGAGGATAACGACAAGGTGCGCGCGGCGGCCACGAGAACCCTGGATGACATCAAGCAGGCCCCGCACCTCCTCACCGCCAAGGCGGACTCTCTGGTCAAAGAAGACTACATCCTTCCGCCGCTGCCGGAAAAGAAATAGCTCATTTTCCTCTCTGCCCGGCCCTGATTTTGTTTGATGTTCCGGATGCTCTCGTGCTCTAATGCAGAGTATGGAAGTGTGGAACGTCCGCCAATCGCGGAAAAGGCTTGTGCTCAGGAGTGAGTCCGGAGAAGCCAGATGAGCCAGAGAATTCCAGCCGCAATCCGGAACCTGCTGCCCGCCTTGGTTGCATTCGCTTCGCTATCGGCAGCAGCGTCCGCCGCGGATCCCAATACCTCCTCGGAACCTAATGCCCCCTCCAGGAAAAAGCAGGCGACGCTGCAAACACCAGCCGCACCGGCAAACAAGCCTGCGCGACCCGTTCGCCGGACCCCGGCCTCGTTCACACCGCAGATGCCGTTCAGCGAGGCGATTGACATCCTGCGCAATTGCACCACGCCGCCGCTGAATATCGTCGTGCTGTGGAAGGACGTCGGCGACAGTGCAGGAGTGTATCGGGACACGCCCATCGGCATCGATGGTGTCCCGGGGCTTCGCGTCGGTCAGTACCTCGACCTGCTCGTGCTCTCCCTCTCGGCGGGAGCCTCAGCAAAAATCGGTTACACGGTGCAAGGCGGTGTGATCACCATTGGAACAACAGACGCTTTGCCCGCCCCCAAGAAGGTCACGCGCGTTTACGACGTAAGCGATCTTGTCGCCGAGCCCGCCCGGTACTTCCCACTTCTCCCCTTCGGCGGGATGGGGTACAGCGGCCCTATGAGAGGGCCCCTCGTCAGTTACGGCCCTGGAGCCTCGTCCAACGGTGCCAACGGCGCCGGAAGCGTTTCCGGGTTGGTGGGAGGCCGGTATGGAACTCCCGGCCGGCGGTCCGCCGCCTCCCGCAGCCGGTGAGGGATCCGGCCCGTTGTTCCCTCACGCCGGCCGCCACACCGAGCTGAGCCAGGATGTGTCTGTGAAGATGAACTGGCAGCCCGGTGGCAGCCTCAAACTGGTCCTTTCCAGAGAGACAGCAACGGGTGGCAGCGGCAAGCGGAGCCTGCGGAGCTTGCCGATGGTGTTCCGCCGCATCGGGGAGCCATCGGCAAGCTTGCGCTTGCCGCTGCCACCCATCCTCAATGCCCTAAAATCTTCACAGACACGCCAGGATGTCGAGGACGGTGTCCGGACTTGCCGTGCCGAAAGAATTGCAGTACCATCCAGCGGTTGCGGAGTCCGAGGTTTCCGAAGGTAATGCAGGATCAACATATCATAGACGCCGAAAAGCTGTGGGGCGAACAGGGGCCTATTGCCGCAGCGATGCCGGGCTTTGAGTCACGCCCGCAGCAGGTGCAGATGGCCTGCGCGATTCAGCGTGCGTTCGCACAGGGGCGGCACCTGGCCGTCGAAGCGGGTACCGGCGTCGGCAAGAGTTTCGCCTATCTCGTGCCCGTCATTCAGCGCATCTGTGAGAGCCACGAGAAGGCCGTCGTCAGCACGTTCACGATCACGCTGCAGGAACAGCTCATCCATAAAGATATTCCGTTCCTGCACCGGTGTCTCGGGCAATCCTTCACGGCCGTCCTGGCCAAAGGCCGGGGCAATTACCTTTGCCGGCGCAGGCTCGATTTTGCCTTGCGGAGCCGGCAGTCGCTCTTCGGGCCCGACCCCGGTGAGCTCGACCGGATTTCTCAATGGGCCCAGGAAACAAAAGACGGCTCGCTCAGCGACCTGCCGTTTCAGCCAAGCTATGCGACCTGGGACAAGGTCTGCAGCGAGCACGGCAACTGCCCGGGGCGAAAGTGCGGCCACTACCGCAACTGCTTCTACCGCCAGGCCCGGAAACGCTGGGACGAAGCCGACCTTCTCGTCGCCAATCATGCGCTGTTGTTCAGCGATCTGGCCCTCAAGGAAGCGGACATCGGATTTCTGCCGAAGTACAAGACCGTGGTGATCGACGAGGCTCACAATATCGAACACGTCGCCGAGGAGCATTTTGGAATCGAGATCACCAACTACCGGGTGAAGTTTCTCCTCGACGGCCTCTACAATTCGAGGACGCACCGGGGCCTGCTCGCTCATGGCAGCGCGGAGCGAGCCGCGGAGCTGGTGGGCGGCGCGAGCGAGACGGCCAATGCCTTCTTCCGGAAGGTCCACACCTGGTACGACGCGGAGAAAGACAAGAACAATGGACGATGCCCTCCGGGTTTCGTGAACGACATTCTCTCGCCCTCCCTGACGGAGCTGGGAAAAGCGCTGAGCAAACTGAGCCAGGAGACGGACGATTCTGACCAGGAGTTCGAGCTCGCCCGCGCGGCCGGTCACTGTGACGCGCTGGTCCAGGACCTCGCCGAGTTCCTGACGGGGGAGCAGTCGGACCGCATTCACTGGGTGGAGGCGGAGGGCAAGGCGAGCAAGACCATCCGGCTGCGGGCCGCTCCTCTGGACGTCGGGCCTGATGTCCGGCGGCGCCTGTTCGACAAATATCAGTCCGTGATTCTCACCAGTGCCACGCTGAGCACGAGCCCGAACAACGGCTTCGATTTCTTCGCCGGCCGGATCGGCCTGACCGAATTCGACGCCCTGCAGCTCGATTCGCCTTTTGACTATGAAAAGCAGGTCACCCTGTACGTGGAAAAGGGTCTGCCAAGCCCGAACGATCCCGACTTCCTCTGTGCCGCGGCCGACGTGCTCAAGACGTATCTGCATAAGACCTCGGGCCGGGCCTTCGTCCTGTTCACCAGCTATCAGATGCTCGACGACATGGCCGAGCGGCTCAAGGGCTGGCTGGCGGAAAACCACTTCTCCCTGCTTCAACAGGGCGCCGAGCTCGACCGCAGCACCATGATCGCGCACTTCAAAAAGAAGGATCATTGCGTGCTCTTCGGGGCCGACAGCTTCTGGCAAGGCGTCGATGTCCCCGGCGCGGCGCTTTCGAACGTCATCATCGTGCGTCTGCCCTTTGCGGTCCCCGACCAGCCGCTACTGGCCGGCCGGCTCGAACGAATCCGCGCGGACGGAGGCAACCCTTTCAATGATTACCAGCTTCCCTCCGCCATCATCAAGTTCAAGCAGGGCTTCGGCCGCCTGATCCGCAGCAAGACCGATACCGGCATTGTGGTCGTCCTCGACAGCCGGATCGCCGGCAAGCCTTATGGCAAGAGATTCCTGGCCGCCGTTCCCAAATGCAAGACCGTAATCGTGGACGGAAAATGATATGGCACAGGCAGCAGGGCAGGCAGTGATTGGTGCAATTCTCTGGCTGTTGCTTGCTTCGACCGGCATCGCGGCGGAGAACGTCTCGGACGGGCTGATTGCTTCCCCGGAGCCGGACTGGCCCCAGTGGCGCGGTCCGAGACGCGATGGTATCTCGGACGAGAAACACCTGCTCTCAAGCTGGCCGCCGGACGGGCCCATGCTGCTGTGGAAGCTCGACGGACTCGGCACGGGGTGGTCCTCGCCGATCATCGTGGGCGAGCGGCTGTATATCACGGGCGATGTGGGTGATGACCTGGTCATCTTTGCCCTGGACCGCAACGGAGCCATTCAATGGCGCGCGAAGAACGGACGGGCTTGGAAAGGGCCCTATCCGGGGGCGAGGGCCTGCTGCGCCTGGTCCGAGGGCCGATTGTACCATCTGAATGCCCACGGGCGTCTGGCCTGCCTCGATGCCGCCTCGGGCCAGGAACTCTGGTCCATCGATATCCTCAAGCAGTTCGATGCGAAGAACATCACGTGGGCGCTGAGCGAGTGCCTGCTCGTCGATGGTCCACGCGTGATTGTCACGCCCGGCGGAAGGAAGGCATTGATGGCCGCTCTGGACAAGCGCACGGGCGAAACGATCTGGACGACCGAGCCCCTGGAAAACGACCGCACTTCCCATTGCTCGCCGATCCTCTTTCGATACGCGGGACGGCGGATCATCGCCAACTGCTCATCCTCACACGGCTTCGGCGTCGATGCCGACAGCGGCCAACGCCTGTGGACCGTCCCCCTGACCAACCCGCACGGCGTCAACGTCGCCACTCCGATCTACGGCGACGGCTGTCTGTTCTTTGTGACGCCCTATGCCGAGCATGGCCGACTCTATCGGCTCCGCGCGGACAAGGACGGCGTCGCCGCCGGGCATGTGTGGACCTCGCCCATCGACACCGTCACCGGCTGCGGCGTGCTCGTCGATAACACCCTGTTCGCCGCCGGCTACCGCGAGGTCAAGTGGTGGCTCGCCATTGATTGGCGGACGGGCGAGACGAAGTACGAGTTCAAGGACCTGACGACCGGCGCCGCGATTTATGCGGATGGGCGGCTCTATGTGCTCGACGAGCAAGGCACAGTCGCCCTGCTGAAACCGGAGCCAGGCAGTCTCCAAATCGTCAGTCAGTTCCGCCTGACGGCCGAGCGCGTCCACGATGCCTGGGCCCACCCGGTCCTGCACGACGGCCGGCTCTACCTCCGCTACCACGACACGCTCTGGTGCTACGACGTGAAGGACCGCCGATAACAACATCCCTGCAACCTCCCGAAGTCCTGCCTGATACGGATTAGGAAAAGTCCTTGCGCGGGGGGAGGTTGTCATCCTGAGGCGAAGGATCTGGCTTGGGAACGAGAGGTTTCTCTGTAACGCAGCCCAGATCCTTCACTGCGCTACGCTTCGTTCAGGATGACATACTGCGCACGAATTAATCATAAGGGGTCTGAAACCATCCGAACGGCAGACCGCAGAATCAAGATTTCCAGAGTGGAGCGTGAAAACACCCAAAGAAGCCCCTGCGTGGCGGAGGGAGAGGAAGCGAGACTTCGCAGGGGCTTGAGGGCTATGTCAGCTTACGTCCTCATTGTATTACTCCGGCCCGTATCAATCAAGTGGCAGGCCTAAAATTCCGCAAGCCCTGATGGACTTGGCTATTGCCGGCCGAGATATTATAATAGGTGTAGTCGCGCCATGCGTGTCGTGGGGCGAATGGGTAGTAAAGTACAGGGTAATTGGTTGATTCGGATGTATATGAGCAGGATACAGCATCGATTCGTGGTGTTGGCGTTGGTTTGTCTGGCTCTGTCGATGTCGGGCACGGCTGCCGCGGGTGTGCACATCGGGATAGGCTTTGGAACCTCCTTCGGTCATCACCGCCATTTCGGCCATCACTGGTACGGCGGCCTCGCGGTATACCCGAGCTGGTATTGGTACGATCCGTGGTATGATTATCCGGTCATCGTGGAGCCGCCGGTCGTGGTGAGGGAAAGACGCGTCATCGTGAGAGAGCATAAGCCGCCGGCCCCCCAGGCCAGCGTGCAGAGCACTGAGCAGTTGTCGGAAAGCCAGCAGCAGAAAAGAAGCGAGCTGCTGGAGAAGCTCCGGATCGGCGACGTGAGCAACCGCGTCCAGGCCGTCCAGGGCCTCGGCCAGTTCCCGAACGACGAGAAGGTCAGGAAAGCACTCGAGCGGGCTCTGTTATCGGATCGTGACGCGCAGGTCCGCAAAGCCGCCGCCGAGCAGTTTGGTCACCTGAAAGACAGTGGGGCCCTGCCCGCCCTGAAGCAGGCCTATGCGGAAGACTCCGACCGGGACGTCCGCCAAGCCGCCTACAGAGCCATTATCATGATGGAAGGCTATCCGGGTTCCGACTAACGCTCGTACTGGTCACATCATTCGCAGCGCAGGCAGCGACTGGACGCAAATCGGGTACACGTCGAGTCTGCAAGCAACCCGGCGCGAGACCCACAGGGTTGTCATTTCGACCGGAGGCCCGCCCAGAGCGGGCCGCAGTGGAGAAATCCGGCCGGGAAATGACGACACGTCGGATCCGTGGCCAGATGTCTCGACTTCGCTGCGCTCCGCTCGACATGACAAAGCGGGCAACGTGCCCACATTACCTGCAAGCGTGACGTGCACCCTCCTGCGGGAACACAAGTCCAACATCACTCTGTCATCCTGAGCGAAGCGAAGGATCTAAGCAGGTCCGCAAAAGTTCTTTGACATTTTGACACTCATGAGCCTGTCCTTCGTAGTATGGTCATGAAGGAGCCATACTATGGAACGACGGAAATTGACTTGGTGGCAGCGGCAGCGCTTGATGGAGCAGTTGAAGGAGACCCAGGATGCCGGTGTCTATCGTCGCACCTTGGCGATCCTGGAAGTCAGTCGAGGCCAATCCATTGCCCAGGTGGCCCAGGTCTTGGGCGTGACGCGCCAGAGCGTCTACAACTGGATCGCCAGCTACGCTCAAACGCACGATCCCCACGCGTTACAGGACGAGCATCGCTCAGGTCGTCCGAGCCTTTGGACCGAGGACCATCAAGCCCTCTTGCGGCTGCTGATGGACCATACCCCCGACGAGTTCGCTTACTTCGCCGTGAACTGGACCGTCCCGTTGCTACAAGAGCAATGGGAGCACAGCACAGGCCTGCATCTTTCGGATGAGACCGTCCGTCGCGGGTTGCAGGGGCTGGGGTATGTCTGGAAACGGGGTCGGTACGAGTTGGAGCCCGATCCCGAGTTGGAGAAAAAAACGGCGGATTCGGGCTCGCATCCGTACTTTGCGGCCTCGTAGCGTGCTGCTGGCGGAGGATGAGACCGATCTGTTGTTGTTTCCTCCCTTGCGCGCCGGCTGGGCGTTGCGCGGGCAGCCCCGCGAAGTACGGATCTCGGGACAGAACGCGCGTCGCGTGGTCTTCGGGGCGATGAATCTGTGCACGGGCCGACGATGGTTCCTGGCCCGTGACCATCGCAAGGCACCCGATTTTCAGGAGTTCTTGTATCTACTGCATGGGCATTATCGAGGCTGGCATCTGGCTTTGTTGCTGGACGAAGATTCCAGTCACACCGCGAACCGCTCCCTGGAGTTGGCCGAGGAGCTGTCGATTAAGCTGATCTGGCTACCGAACCGTTCTCCGAACCTGAATCCGATGGATCGGCTCTGGGGCCGGGGAAAGGATGTGGTCAGTGCCAACAAACAGTACGCCACGATCGACGATCAAGTGAACCGATTCCTCCAGTGCCTGGAGAGCCTGTCTCCTCGGGAGACGCTGCATACGGCCGGTGTCCTCTCCAAGCATTTCTGGCTCCGCTGGGTGCTGTCAAAATACTTGTGCGGACCTGCTTAGCCTGCGGATGAGAGATTTCTCCAATACGCGGCCCAGATTTTTCACTGCGCTTCGCTCCATTCAGGATGACAACACAAGCGCGAAAGCCCGAAAGAGCCCGTCTTACTCCACCACCCAGATATTGCGGTACTGGATGGGATGGCCGTGGTCCTGGAGCTGGAGCGGCCCCTTGGCGCGATGGCGGGCCATCGGAATTTCCAGATTGTCGTGAATCTTCACGCCGTTGTGAATCACCGTGATACGGGGCAGCTCCTTTACCTCCCCTTTTTCATCGAGCCGGGGGGCCCGGAACGTGATGTCGTACGTCTGCCACGTCTCCGGCGGCAGGCACGCGTTGACCCGGGCACGGGCCACATTGTAAATGCCGCCGCAGTCGCCGGAGGTATGCACGAGCCCGAAGGAGTCCAGCACCTGGACCTCGTACATATCCGCCAGGTAGACGCCGCTGTTGGCGCGACCCTGTCCGCGTTTGAGCGGCTCCAGGGGGAGGTTGAACTCGATGTGCAACTGCTTGATGTCGCCGAACTGCTGCCTGGTCCGGTTCGCCCCTTTGCCAGGCGCGATCTGCATGCTGCCGTCTTCGAGCGCCTTCCACTGCGAATTGGTCCAGGCGCTCATGTCCGGCGCTTTGCCCGGCTCGTAGGCCAGCAGGACGACTGCGTTCGCCGGCGGCTTCAACCCGGCATTGGGAGACTTGCTCTCGATCTTCCTGAGCTCGAAATATTGGCCGTACTCGCTCTTGGCCGTGAGAGTCCCGTCCTTGATCTGCCCCTGCCACTTGTAGCCGCCCGCACGGCCGGAGAGATTCATCTCTGAGCCTTCCGCAGAACCGAAGATCTCGATGAACGCGCCTTGCTCGATGGGTACGTCTGAGGCCGTATAGAGAACGACCCGATGGTTGTCGCCCTCATCCACGACCTTCCCGACAGCCTTCAGCGTGACTACCTTATCGGCGTGGAATGTCCCCTCGTACTGGCCCACGAATGGTCCCGCCCACGAACCCGCTGCAAGACAATGAATCACTCCCAGGCAAACGACGTGTTTCATGCTGATGTGTCTCATGTGATGCATCTCCTTTCCGACCCTGCCGATAGACCCACTCCTGCGCTGGCACGCGCATCGATCTCTGCACTGCAAAGGCGCAACATCTTGTTTTTTTAGCAAGCATTTTTGGTTGCGGCCGGAGGCCGCGCTGCGCTTGATCCGACGTGCAACCATGCGGCCATCATAACCCATTCGATCCGAGGTGACCAGACAGACACGCAATAAAACAGCGGAGGGATGTACGACAAGATTGTGGCACGGCCTATGTGCTGTCGGCGGTGCGGACCGTTCGGAAGGACTCCTGACCTTTGCCTGTCATTTCGACCAAGGCCGAAGGCCGCGCGGAGAGGGTTCCCAAACGCGAAGCAACACGTTTGGGGTCCCAGATATCTGGCTGCGAATGAGCGACACGTCAGATTCGGGGCCAGATGTCTCGACTGCGCTCCGCTCCGCTCGACATGACAGACGGTGCCCCATTTCTCCATAATCGAGGAGAGGTCGCAACGGGACCACGCGTCCTCAATCGCCATTTTTTGTGGTGCACGCCAGCGGAGGTGACACGAGGTCCCGTCCCCTATCACTCTGTCTCCGGCCCGTGGGGCAGGCCTCAGTACGGCCAGGCCAGGGCGAAGGACTCTTCGAAGGAATGGGCCCCGATGTGGCCGTCGAGAAACGCTACGTTGCCCTTGCCTCCTATCGGGTCCGAGCTCGGAGCGTTGTGGAAGCCGGCGATGACGTCGGTGAACTCCCCGAGCCCGCCTTCCGAGGCGGGGCCGGGCTTGACGTTCCATTTGCTGCCGACTTTCCTGATCCAGGTCGGGGCGTCTCTCGTCGGCCAGATGGGAAACAATGCGGTGTCGTTGAGCCCCTGCTTGAAATAGCCCGGCCGGGCGAAGCAGCTCTCGTCGGCATAGGTGAACGTCTGGGTGGGGTTTTTCACGCTCTGCGTCTTGAGGACGCCCCACTCGCCGTCTTTCAGGCCGAGATAGGCGTTCTGGCTGTAGTTATACCAGGGCATGTAGTTCGTGACGCCGGCACTCTCATCGGCGAACTCCGGCTGGAATCGCGTGCTGCGGGCCAGGCCTCGGAAGGTCGGGCAAATCAGCGCGCGGGCCTCGCTGATGTACTTGAAGAATTCGCTGGCATACTCCGGGTGCTGTCGCAGGTACACATTGCCGTTGCACCAGCGTTTCCACCGGTCGCCCGCCTCGCCGGGGTACGGGTCCAGACTGGAGAAATAGGAGCTCTCCGGGCTGCAGAACTTGTCATCATTGTCCTGCGCGTACATGACCACCGCGTAGGTGTAGTTTTTGAGATTGCCCTGGCAGGCGGCGCTCTGGGCCTGGTTTTTGGCCTTCTTCAGCGCCGGCACCAGAATGGCCATGAGGATCGCGATAATGGCAATGACGACGAGGAGCTCGATGAGGGTGAACGCCCGTGACCTGCTCATAACTATCCTCCTTACAAGTCCACGGGCCTATTCTACCCGACCCCGGTACACAATTCAACCACAAGCCTCGCGGCAATCCGGTGGAATGTCATGCTAATTTGTCGGCGCGTCATCGACCCACTTGACGGGGTAAATGGTGATCGTATTACCCTGAATCTCCGGCTTTTCCTTCCGCGTCTGTTCCAGTGAGTCCTGCAAACGCGTCAGGTCCTTTCGCTGCTCGTCCAGATCCGCGGCGGTCTGGCCCTTCTCGGCAGAGGTCTTCTGGAGCGTCTCATTGAGGTCGACAAAGGTCTGCGCCTGCTCGCGGAGCTGCGTGGCCATCTTCCGGCGGGCTTCCGCCCCCTGGAGGGCAACGGATTCTTCCACGAACATCTCTCTTAGTCTGTCGAGGACCACTTGAGGCGGGGGCCCCGCTTCCAACTTCTGAATGGCCGCGATCTTCTCGCGGATACCCGCAATATCCACCAGGGCCGTATTCACTGTGGTATTCAGATCGCCGATCGCCGCCAGAGCGGCCTCCGTCGTCCGGTAGGGAACCGTCTTTTTGAGTTCGTCGAGCGACTTTCGAGTGGCCGTGAGCAAGCCACTAAGTTCCGCCGTCTTCTGCTCGCCTGCCGCAATCTCTCCCGATATCCGCTGGATTTGTGCTTCGTACGTGCGCACCCTGTCATTGAACACACTCATGGCGTACTGGACATATGCTTCGGCCATCTTTTTGGCATCGTCCAGGGTGAGCGCGTACAGGACGACCTGAGGTCGATTGGGGTCCGGCGGCTCCGGGAAGGTGAGTTTGGTGTACCACGCCGTTCCCATAGGCTCTCCGGGCAGCCGGGGGGGGCGCCTTACTAGCCTGAAGGAAGTGAGGTCATTGCCTCGGACAAAGAACCATGTCGAGTCACTGACGAATTTCCTCTGTTGCTCGGAGAGAGATGCTCGGCGCAGAAGGAAGTGCGGGAATTCGACCTCGGTCCTGCCGTCTATCAGGGGGAAAAACGTCGTCGGGTCGCTCAAGGGAATAGCGGCCGCGTAAGGGGGTCGCCAGCGACGCAAAAATGTTTGCTCGTTCTTCGACAGGGTCCACAGAGCGCCGCTCACGTCGAGCGGTGCGGCGCTGATCTTGAACGTGGGCGGAGGCGCGCTCTCGTTCGGCTCGGCGGCCCATATGGTCGGGCTGAGGGTGGCGAGAATGATGAGAAGCATGGATGGAACGTTCTTGAGACTAATCATTGTGCGTGCCTCCCAGGTTCAATGCGCGGCTGGCTTTGATACTTGCGGCCGCCGGGGTGTCGGCGTACTCACGAAGGATATATTGATACTGACGTTCGACCATGGATTCCGTGCCCTCGCACCGGGCGAGGATGTGCGTGGCCGCCAGTAATTGGGCCGCGGCACCTGCACGGGCAACCTGGCGCTTGGCCTCTGCGAAGGTCACGGGCGGCTGTCGTACGTCCTGATGCAGGACCAGAGCAGTAAGACCGCCTATGGTCAGCAGGATGCTCGCCGCCGTCGCGAGACAATAAACCACACGGCGCTGCGGCTTCCGCGCATGAGAATCGGCGGCAGTCCTATCTCCCAGGTTATCCTCCCAGAGGACCTTGGCCAGGCCGAGCGACCGGTCCAGAGCACTCACGGTTTGCCGGCAACGCTCGCATGCGGCCAGATGCCGGGCCACCGCCCCTGCTTCCTCTTCCGGAAGCGCGCCGTCAACGTAATCGACGAGCCTGTCAACGAATTGTTCGCATGATGGTTTCATCGTGGCTCAATTCCTCGTCGCAGGAGTTTTCCCGCGAGCAGCATCCGGGCCTCGCGAAGGCGGGCCCGCACCGTCGAAGCATTCATCTGCAGCGTCTCGGCGATCTCCTTCGAGTCGAGGTCGCAGAAGTACCGCAGGACAACAACCAGCAGCAGTGACGGATCGAGCTCCCTCAGAGTCCGCCGGACGATTTCGAGCTCTTCGCTCAGGCCCGCCTGCTCCATCGCGCTGTCAGCGCCGGTCACGCCTTGGACTAATTCCGGGCGCCGCTTGACGATGCGCGACGCCTTGTGCCGGAACCGTCGCCGGTGCTCCGTCAGGCACCGATTCACCGTCGTTCGGATCAGCCATCGCATCATGACATTCTCTTGCTCGAACCGGCTGGCATATCGCACGACCTGGACCGACACGTCCTGCAAGACGTCCTCGGCGTCCGCACGATCCATGCCCATGCCCGCCGCAATCCGCCTCAGACGCTCGCGCTCCCGCAGGAACACGCCCAGCAAATGCGATTCGGGCGGGCGCCGGCTCACCGGCCCGGCGTCCTCGGCGGAATCCCTGCTGCGGTCTTCGACCATACACATGCGTTCCTGCCCGGTTCTATGTCCGTCCATAAAGATAACGCCCACGAGTACTTGCGTGTTGGCGGAATCTGCACTTTTTCCGTGTGGGACTAATCTTTGTGACGCGTGTAGGTCGTGCGTCCCCGCACGACTTCTTGAGGCGAGCGAGGACGGGGACCCCAAACGCGAGGAATCGCGTTTGGGAACCCACGCTCGCCCTACTGCGCGAAATCTCGCACTTATCAATCCGGCCCACAAGAGTCAATCGCACGTTGTTTTCTCGCAGGGATCTGGTAATCGCGCGACGTCTGGCGACCCTCCGGCTGCAAATCCAACATCACGGGGTGGCATCGCCAGAGGCGAAGGCCTTCGCGATGGCCCGCGTCGCGGCAGGATGGAGTACCTCCCGCCATTCGCTCTCAAGGCAGAGGTTTTCCTTCGAAGCAGCCGGTGGCGTTGACCAACGTTGTGGCTCCCTGGCCCTTGTTGAGCGTGGCCGTGCCGGCGGTGACGAAGCCCTTCTGCCGGGTTTCATCGGCAATTCGAATCTTCTCACAGGGACGACTGTCCGCCACCTGCGAAGGGCGTCCGCCCTCGTTGATGATGGGAATCTCTTTGAGTTCAAGGTCGATGCGGTCGGGGTAAACCGTGGCGACCAGGTAGCTCACCTTCGAGCTGCCGCCGAACGAATTGCCATGAGCGACCTGGAGAATGCCGTCGGCCTGCGTGCACGCGAGCGTGCGGACCTCGCCGCACAGATACAGGTCGGCCCCGTGCTTCTTGAGACTCTGCCAGAGCGGCGCTTCCCGGCCGCCTTCCAGCATCAAGCCCTTGGAGCCTTCTATCGCTACGGGACCGAGGGCCGGCGCGTGCCCCATCGCCACGATGTGCTCGACGCCGGGATTGTCGGTGAGGGTCTGCTCCAGCCACTGCAATTGCTCGCCGGTGACCTTCGGAACAATGCCACCCTGCGGACCAGTGCCCTTCTCGAAGACATCGAGGGCCACAAACAACGTATCCTCGTGAATGAACCAGTAGGCGGTGCCCTTCATGCGGAGCGGCCCGCTGAGGGGCATCTTCAGATACTTCTGAAATTGGCGATTGAAGACGCTGGCGAGCTTGGCTTTCTCGTCGGGCCAGGGACTGCCGCCGATCTCATGGTCGCCGATCGTGGCGTAGAACGGCAATCCGTGCTCCTCCATCCGTTTGACCCAGGCGGGGTAGCAGATGGCTGCATTTTTCTCGATGGACTCCTTGTCCGGCCAGCGGCCCATGACCAGGTCGCCCGCCACAAGGACAAATTCCGGATTCTCCGCCTTGACCGCCTTAAGGACGTAGTCGAGCGTGTCCTCCCAGCCGGGCTGCGGATACGCGAGGTCCGCGCCGACGAAATCCGGAATACTGACAAACCGCCAGGGCTGCATGGATGCCACGCCGGTCGCGGGGACATCTACCTTGGCCGTCCAAAGGATGCCATTGAGGACCAGCTTGCGGAACGGCTCCATGTGCCAATTCTTATCGAAATGCCCGCCCGTGAATCCGAAACCCCGCCCGCCATCAGGTCGCGCGTAGGCCCAGGCAAGGACCTTGTCCTGCGGCTCGCGCGGCGGCAGCTTGCCGGTCAGGAGCGGGACCACGTTCGCATCATTCGGACGCAGTCGGATATCGAAATACCATTCGTCCTCGGCCACATAGCCGCGGCAGCCGCGCGTGATCGGATGGCCGTTGCCCACTGGTGTTACCGCTGTTACGTTGATCGGGTTTTGGGAGTAGCCGACCTCGTAGGAGCCGCCCATCCAGTCGAGCAGGTCCTGGAACGCCCCAGCAGGCGGATCGACGGAGTAGTGCAGAAATGCGATTCCTTTGCCCCGCTTGGCCAATTCGCGCATCTTCTCGATTCGGCCGGGCACGGCCAGCGGATGTTGCTCGCGTCCATCGGCGAAGAAGATCACCGCATCGACATCGTCCAAAGCGGCGGCGTTCTCCGGCCAGCCGTTCCGGTAGATGTCAATCTGTGGCGGCTCGATGTTAGTGGCTTGCTGAAGGCACTCTTTCACGAGCTGCGCATCCTGGTTCCATTCGTGGCAGCCCTCGCCATGGCTGGGCTTGCCGGCCAGGAACGCGATCTTCTTTGGCTTTGTATCAGCAACGGGCGACAGACCCGCCGTCCACGCACAGCCACGACGGAACAGCTCCGCCGCACCGGGGTTGGTGATGGCGCCGACGTCGTGACCGAGCGGGCTGTGGAACACGCGGCCCTTGCCGTATTTCAGGACAAACGCCATCGCGTAATTCTTGCCGTCCACCTTCGACTTCGATTCGGCCAGGACCTGGATGGGAAGGTTGCCCGCCACGCACGTGTACAACTCATCCGTGATCTCGAACGGCTTCAGGCCGCAGGTAATCGGGTGGTCCACGTCGGTCATTCGAACCTCGAACGGCCCGTACGGATCGTGGCCGCGCAGCTTCGGGTCGTAGACCCGCCCGATAAGCTTCTCGAACTCCTTCCAGCCTTGGAACGCTCCGCAGGCAAAGTGCACGACGACCACGCCGCCGCCGTTGCTCACGAACTTGGCGAGATTCTGCCTCGCCTGCTCCCCGGGATCGGGGGTCTCCCAGTTCATAAAGTGCAGCACGACGGTGTCGTAACCGCCCAGCTTCTCCGAGACGAGAAACGCCGGCGTCTCGACCACATCGACCTTCAGCCGCGGGTCCGTCCGCAGCACCTCGGCCAAAGCGGGCGCCGTCTCCTTCCACTTATGCCCCGGATAATCGATGCCCGTGACAATCACCACCTTGCGGGTCTGGCCCTCGGCGGCCCCCACGCGTGCATTCAGGGCCAACACAAACCCACATGTGGCCACACATAGCCACAACAGACGTACATAGCGCTGTTTCATACTTTCCCCTTACGTGCCTAGTGTGCCGGGGGCCATGTCCACGCTCGCGTGGACATGTTCCGTCCGACGATTGCGACATGCTTACGCGAGCGTAAGGGTTCCCAAACGCATCTTTTCGCGTTTGGGGTCCCAAGCATGGCACCCGAGACGGTGCACGACACCCTCTGGAGCACTCGGCATCAGACTACCAGAGTTGCCGCACAAACGCAAACACTCCCCGGCTCGGTGAGGTGCATCGTGGCGATGCGATCAGCGCTGGAAAACGAGCCGGCCGTCGGAGTAGGTGCGCAGGACTTGGGTCTGCCGGATCGCATCGTCCGGGCACGTGAGCAAGTCGGTGCCCAGGATGATGAAATCGGCGAGCTTGCCCTTTTCCAGCGAGCCAACGTCCTTGTCCAGGAACATGGCCCAGGCGCAGTTGATCGTATAGAACCGAATCACCTGCTCGCGGCTGAGAGCCTCTTCCGGATGCAATTGTCCCTCGTACCATCTGGCCCGGCGTGTGACGGCCGTCCACATCGCCAGGAACGGGTCATACGGGTTGTTCGAGCGCAGCGATCCGATTTTCTGCATGTGGTCCGAGCCGCCGGCGGCAATGCCACCCGCTTCGAAAATACTCCGCAGCGGCTGGAAGTAGCGCAGCCGGTCATAGCCGAAATGGCTGACCAGCGTGCGCGTGTCGAGATAGAGCCAGGCGGGCTGGACCAGCGGTATGACGCCGAGACGGGCCGCTTTTTCCACGCTCGCGCGGCTCATGAAGTTGGAGTGCGTGATGCAGTGCCGCATGTCGCGCACCGGCAGCGTTTTGCCCAGCTCATCGTAAACGTCCAGCAACGTCTCGACCGCCCCATCGCCGACCGTGTGGGCCGTGAACTGAAGGCCGCACTCCGTGGCGGTCCGCACCATCGGCAGGAGCCGCTCTTTCGGGATGAACAGGACGCCGCGATAGTTGGGGTCGTCAATGGCGTAAATCTTGCTGACGCCCCACGGCCGGCTCATATAGGCACTGCCGGTCAGCATGCCGCCGTCGAGGTAGACCTTGACGCCAATGACTCGAAGCATCGGCCCGCCCTGCCGCAGCGGATGCTGCGCCACTTTGCGGATGCTCTCCTCGATCTGTTCGATCGGACCGATCGTATCCACGTGGTACTGGGAGGAGATGCGGACAGGCAGTTCGCCTTTTTCCAGCATCTGCCGGTAGAGATCAAGGTCTCCCTGGCTCACGTCGCCGTCACAGATGCCCGTAATGCCCACGGAGCTGTAGTCTTTGAATAGCGACAGCACTCTCTCATAGTGGTCGCGGTCGGTCGCCTTGCGGCCGGTCTCGCGGCTCTTGAGGTACCGGGTGCAGCTTCGCAGGATGCCGGTGGGCTCGCCCGTTTTCGGGTCCTTCTCGATGTACCCGGGGCCGCCGTCGGTGACGCGGAAACCTCTGTCGATGCCGCTGAGCTGCAAAGCCAGCGTGTTGACCGAGGCGTCGGGGCCGGTGCGAAACACCACGGGATTCTTGGGGGCCACCGCGTCGAGTTCCGCCCGCGTGGGGTACCGCTGCTCGCGCAGCCTCGTGATGAACACCTGCTGAAGCACGATCCAGTCACCGTCCTTGAGCATGTCGGCCCGCGTCCTGAAATAGCTGAGCACATCCTGGACGGATTCCATCTCCGGGATCGGGTGGTCGAACTCGGTCATGGCCGCATCGCAGGGGTGCACGTGCGAATCCATCAGGCCCGGCAGGACCATCTTGCCGCCGAGGTCGAGCACTTCCGTGTTGTCCGTCTTCAGCCGCAGAACCTCCTCGTTGCTGCCGACCGCGAGAATGTGATTGCCCTCAACCGCCAGGGCCTGCCGGATCGAGAAACCGGGATCGACTGTGACGACCCTGGCATTGAAGAGAATCAATTGCGGCCCGCTCGCCCACGCCCGATTCGGCGTGACGCCGGCATCGATCAAGAAGATTACCCCTACGCTCAGCAGAATGGCACCGATTCGTTTCATTGCCGCACTCCACAAAACAGGCCGCATCACTCCAATGCGAATCCGAATGTCCACGAGACATCATTGCACCGAACCTCATCCCTTCTGTCAACCGCATTCCCATTTCGGCCAGGTACACAACGAGGCTATGGTAGGCCCAATACCCTGTTGGCTGGGGCAAAGGTTCAGAATAACCCCCGTCCGTTCATTGTCATTTCGACCGGAGGCCGAAGGCCGGAGCGGAGAAATCTGGCCCCGAATTAACGACACGCCAGATTCGCGGCCAGATGACTGGGGCCCCCAAACGCGAAATACGGCGTTTGGGGAACCCCTCTCGACTCCGCTGCGCTTCGCTCGACATGACAGACGGCGCGACGTTCACTCCAAGTCGACGTGAGCCCCAGATGGATTCGTCCCTCCTCCATTGTCAGTCTCTTGTCGTACGCCCTTGCACCCCCACGCCTCGGAGTAGAACTTGAATCTTGGGAGCCCGGCAGGTATCATACATGGCTGGGTCGGCCACGACGGATTGGTGACTTGGCCGGCCCGTGTGAGCAACGGGGCCGCACGTATTGAGGCTCGCGGCCCGGGACAATGAGGATCGATCCGACAAAGACACATCAAAAAGGAGGCAACATGGGACATTCGAACGCATCAGGCAAAGGCGCGGGCACAACGCGACGTGACTTTCTGAAGGCTTCCACCACGGTCGCTTCGGCCGCCGCCCTGGGTGCCCTGAACATCCGGGCGTACGCCGGCGGCAGCGACATCATCCGTGTCGGCATGATCGGCTGCGGCGGGCGTAACACCGGTGCGGCCGATCAGGCGATGGCGGCCGATAAAGGCGTGAGGCTGGTGGCCATGTGCGATATCCTCATGGACCGCGTGAAAGCCGTCCGCGAAATCCTCAAAAAGAACAAGGGTGCTCAGGTCACGGTGGACGACGACCATTGCTTCGCCGGCTTCGACGGCTACAAGCACGTGATCGAGGCCTCGGACGTCGTGGTCATTGCCAATGCCGCGAAGTTTCATCCCTTCCACGCGTTGTCGGCCCTGCGGGCGGGCAAGCACGTGTTCGTCGAGAAGCCGCACGGCACCGATCCACTGGGGATGAAGACGATGCAGCAGGCTGCCGAGCTGGCCAAGCAAAAGGGACTGTGCCTCGTCTCCGGCCTGCACAGCCGCTATCACACCGGCTATGCCGAGACGGTGCAGCGGATTCACGACGGCGCCATCGGCGACGTCATCTCTATCGAGGAGAACTTTCTCCGTGCCCCCTACGGCGTGGTCGACCGCAAGCCGGGCCTGACGGAGGTGCAGTGGCAGTGCAGCACGCAGTACCACTTCCGCTGGCTGTCGGGCGACGACGTCGTCCAGTCGCTGGTGCACAATCTCGACCGCGCCAGTTGGGTGATGCACAACCAGGTCCCCGTGAAGTGTCACGGCCTGGGCGGGCGGTCTTCAATGACCGAGCCGATCTACGGCGACGTCTTCGACCATCATTCGGTCGTTTACGAGTTCGCGAACGGGGTGCGGATCTACGCCTTCTGCCGGACCACCACCGGCTGCTACGACGAATACTCCAGTCTTGTGCGAGGCAGCAAGGGCAAGGCGGATATCATGGGCTGCCGGATCACGGGCGAGAAGAACTGGCGCTGGACCGGCCAATGTGATCCCTACCAGAGGGAGCACGACGTGCTCTTTGCGGCAATTCGCTCGGGCAAGCCCGTCAATAACGGCGACTACATGGTCCCGAGCACAACGATCGGCGTCATGGGGCAGATCTCCTGCTATACCGGCAAGGAAGTGACCCTGGAGCAGATCAAGCAGTCCGATTACTTCTATCCGCCCAAGCCGGAGGATTGCCGTGACGACATGGAGCCGCCGGTGAAAACTGAGGCCAGCGGCAGCTACCCCGTCCCCCTGCCCGGCCGCACAAAGATGATATGAACAGAATGAGTGTGAAGTGTGAAGTTTGAAGTTTCAAGTGTGAAGAGTTCAAGCTTGAGACTTCACATTTCGAGGTCCATTTTGAGGAGACAAATGGTGACGAGATGTAGCATGTTGGCATGTGTCGTTCTGCTTGTGGTCTGTGGCGGCATCGTGGCGGTGGGTGTGGTCCCGGCCGCGCAGGACAATAAGCTCCCGAAGAAGTACACCGAGACGATCACGGCGAAGGACGGCTCGAAGCTCTCGTTCGACATGGTGCTCATCCCCGGCGGCAGTTTCACGATGGGCAGTCCCGCCGGCGAGGCCGACCGCACGGAGCATGAGGGGCCGCAACACCAGGTGCAACTGAATCCGTTCTACCTCTGCACGACGGAGACTACGATCGAGATGTTCCTGGCCTACTACCAGGAGACCGGCACGGCCAAGAAGGAATTTGCCGAAGAGCAGGCCGCTCAGAAGGCCGAGGCGGAAAACGCGGCGGGTGTCAACGCCATCACCGGGCCAACGCCCGTCTACGGCGATATGACGATGGGCTACAGCAAAAAGCATCCGGCCATCGGGATGACCTGGCATAACGCTGCGACCTTCTGCAAATGGCTCTCGAAGAAGACGGGCAGGAAGTACCGCCTGCCGACCGAGGCCGAATGGGAGTACGCCGCCCGGGCCGGCTCGACTGGCCCCTTCGGCGTCTGCGATGCCGCGGACGGGCTGAACGACTACGCCTGGTGCAAAGCCACGGCCAACATGGAACCCCACGCCGTAGCGACCAAGAAACCCAATGCCTGGAGCCTCTACGATATGCAGGGCAACGTCCGCGAGTGGGTCCAGGACTTCTACAGCCCCACCGGATATGCAGATGCCGGCAAAGAGAACTCCACGGGTCCGAAGGAAGGCAAGGTGCACGTGGCTCGCGGCGGGTTCTACGACAGTCCGGCCGGCGAGTTGCGCTGCGCGGCCCGGGCCTTCGAGGAGGACTGGTGGCGCATGAACGACCCGCAAATCCCCAAGAGCCGATGGTGGCTGCCGCAAATCGACTCCATCGGCATCCGCGTCGCCTGCACCGTCGAGCCAGACAAGTAGAAACCAGATCTGGGTGCCACGGCCAAACTCGTTTGGCCGTGCTTGCCCTGCTATGTCTTTGTACATAGGGTGCCACGCTCAAACAAGTTTGAGCGTGGCACCCGGCGAAGCGGAGATCGAAACCTTCGGGAGGAACCGACATGGCTGGCGATTTTGTGTCCCAACGTATGATGCTGAGAACTCTTGTGGTCATGGCGACGGTGTTCCTTGGCCCTCTGGCGGCCGGGGAAGAGAGAGCGCCCAAGCCGGCGTTCGTGGCGAACGACAAGGGCGAATACACGTTCGACACGGGCGTGCTGCGCGGGACGCTGCGGCAAGGTGGCAAGTCGCAGGGCCTTTCCTCGGTCACCTACGTTCCCACCGGGGCGAAGCTGGACCGGAGCATGGGCATCCTGAGCTACTACCGGGTCTTCACGACGAACAAACGTTACGGCGTGGGGGCGTGGGACTGGCCCAGCACCGCGAAGCTGCGGCCCGACGGGGCCGTGCAAGTCACGTGGCCCGAGGCACCGGACCGGCCCTTCGAGATGGGCGCCCTCTACCGATGGAAGGACCCGCAAACGCTCGATGTCGAGACGACCGTCACGGCTCGCCAGGATCTGAGCGGGTTCGAATCCTTCCTCGCCTCGTACTTCGATGCGGCCTTCCCGTCGCCGTACGTCTGGACCACCAGCCAAGCAGGTGAAACCAAGACCCTCTTCCTGCTGGGTGAGAAGAGCTACGGGGACTGGCTGATGTTCACGAGCAAGGGAACCGGGCAGGCCATAGACATCATACAGGACGGACGCTGGAAGCTGGAGCCGAATCCCGTCAACTGGACCATCCTGCCCCGTCTGGCTGCCCCGCTCTGCCTGCGCCGCGGCCCAGCCAGCGGGCTGACGGTCATTTTGATGGCCCGACCCATGGACTGCTTCGCCGTCGCCACACCTTGCGAAGGCGAGTCGCATTACTCGCTCTACCTGTCCCTCTTTGGCGGCAACCACAAAGCCGGCCAATCCGCCAGGGCTCGCACGCGGTTCACGGTCGCAACGAATATCTCCGACGAACAGGTCATGGATCTATACGGCCGATTCGTAGAGGACATGCTCTGACGAGGCACGGAGTCTCGCCAGATAGGCGCTTCCGCGAAGGGGTGCACAACGCTTTCCTCCGCCGAGGATCCCTCCGGGCCAACTACGGGTCCACGGATACGATCATATCAAACCACTGGCCGAGGCGGCGTCCGTCCCGAGTAACATCGAACGCGACAACGTAGACGCCGGGCTTGAGATCCTTTCGCGCGTGGACTCGCACCGGGAATGAGCCGCGGGAGTCCGGCTGAACAGATTGCTCCAGCACGTCCGGTTCCATGAGCAGACCCTCGGGGCCCTGAATCCGGATGCTGTGGTCCTGCTGTCGCGGCAGGAAGTTCCGCACGCAGATGATCGCCCCGGCGCTCTCGCCGGTCCGGACGCGTAGACGATACGGCTCGGCCCGGACCCAGTAGGGGTCGAACATATAGCGGTAGTCTTCTTCCGCGCTCAGGCTCCGGTACACGTCGCGAATCTCCCGGGCCCACGCGGCGAATCGAGCAATCATCCCCGCAGGCCGGTCGATGACGTACGAGTGTCCCGCAACGAGTAAATCGGGCTGGAGCTTCTGCAGGTAATCGGCCCCATAGATGTAGCCTTCCTCGAAGATGGCGCTGTTGCGGGCGACGACGGCCTCGTGGCCGGTCTGGGCCGGGTCCAAGGAGTTGCCGAAGAGGTTGTCGCCGGTGAACGCGATGAGCTTGCCATCGATCCGGCCGTGGATGCAGCAGCCGAACTCGGTCTGGCCGGGCATCCAGTCCACGGTGAACGTGTAGCCTTCCCATGCGAAGCTCTCGCCGCGCTCGAACTTGCGATCAATGGGGAGCGCATCAAAGCCGGCCTGATAAGCCGGAATCATCGCCGCGTAGTCGTACCGCTCCGGATGCTCGCACACCTCCGCAACGTCCCTGAGCGTCCAGACTTCGGCCCCCCGCTTCTCACGCAGGTAGGGCACATCGAGGAAATGGTCGCCGTGCATGTGCGTAATCAGGACCGCATCGATCTTCTTCAAACCCAGTTGCTCCTGCATCGAATGGAGGGACCGTTCCAGCAGGTCTCGCCCGATCAGTCCGCAGTCGAAAACGAGGGCGTGACCGCTGGCGGCGATCAGAATCCCGAAGTTCGGCCAGAAGTCCTTCCTCTTGAACTTGTACAGATGTTCCGTGACCCGCCAGATGTCCGGTATGGACGTGGGCCGGGAGACGGTGTCCTGATCCGCGGCGGAGAACGTGTTGATCTCGTAGCCGCGCACGTAAAGCCTGGCCAGCTTGCGAAGCTTGGATTGATATTCCTGCAATTGCGCCGTCGCCCGGTCGATCACCGGCCCGTGAGAGGGCAAGAGGCACGCGGGCTCGAAGCTCTGGAGCATACTGACAGAACTGATCAGCTCATAGAGTCCCTTGGCGAAGCCATAGTCCCACTCGGTATCGAACCACGTGTGCATCCGGGCGCCGTCAACCATGACATCGCCGCTGAACACGATCCATCGTCCGTCCAGTTTCAACAGATACGACATGCCGCCGGGGCTGTTGCCCTTGGTGTCGAGGCACCGGAACTCCCGGCCGTGCCAGGTGAATACGTCCAAGTCCTTGAACGTGCGATCCAGACGGACCGGCTCAATCGGCGGGCGGACATAGCTGGCGCCGTGCACGGTGTAAGGGTCGCCGAGGGTCGGTTTGGCCCGGCGGAATTTCGTTGGCTCTTCGAACAGGGCCCGCTCCGCCTCCGGCCCGGCGATCTGCGGCTTCCATGGCAGCAACCGGGCGAAGCCCTGACATTGCTCGCGGTGATGATGCGTGAACAGCACCCATTCGATCCGCCGGACCCCGATTTCGTTCAGATGGTCCAGCACGCTGCCGTCACCGAGGTCAACCAGCAACGCCGTATCGCCCTGCCGCAGCACGTACACATTGCACGTATCGGTCCAGACGAACAGATTCGGCTCCGGACCCACCGCCACCGGGCGCAACTGGGATGCGCTCGTCCCCGCAACCATCCCGCTCAGGAACACCACGCAGGCAAGGAGGAGAACTCGACGCGATTCTTTCATGGGCACACCTCGGTAAGTCGGGACACATTATTTCGGCCCAATCATACGCCATTCGCCGCGACTTGTCACCCCGAGCGCGGGCGAGGGATCTGGCCGCGAACGAAAGACACGCCTCATTCGCGGCCAGATGTCTCGACTGCGCTTCGCTCCGCTCGACATGACAGATCGTGCGCCCCGGCTCCGTCTGCAGAAGCCGGTGCCGGGGTACCATGTTCGCGTAAGCATGCCTGCGGCTTGGGCTGCAGCCACTCAGGTGCGTGACTTTGCCTCGGCGCCTAACAATCTCGATCAATCGCGGAAAGTGCTTGTGAAAAGCGCTGGGATCGCGATAATAGCGTGAACAGCGCCCGCCGAAGGTCGGGCCAGGAGCAGATGGTGACTCCAATCAAAATATGGCATCGAAGATACACACTGAGTAGGAGAGACCCCCTATGACTGAAAGCACCTCACGTCGTGACTTTCTGAAGAACACCGGCCGGATGGCGGCGGCCTCGACCCTGGTGGCGGGGATTGTCCCGCGTATCTACGCCGGCGAGAGCAATACGATCAATATCGTCCTGGTCGGGTGCGGCGGCCGGGGGACCGGAGCCGCCTCCGACGCTTTGTCCGTCAAGAACAACGGGCCCATCAAGCTCGTGGCCCTCGCCGATGTCTTCGAGGACCGCGTCAAACGCAGCTACGAGAGCCTGAAGAATCAGCACGCCGATCAGGTCGATGTCCCCGAGGAGCGCAAGTTCATCGGCTTCGACGGCTACAAGAAAGCGATGGACTGCCTCAAACCCGGCGACGTGGCGATTTTTGCGACGCCACCGGCCTTCCGCTGGGTCCATTTCACCTACGCCATCCAGAAAGGGCTCAACGTGTTCATGGAGAAGCCCGTCACCGTGGACGGCCCGACGACACGAAAGATGCTCCAGCTTGCCGCAGAGTCCGAGAAAAAGAACCTCAAAGTCGGTGTCGGCCTGATGGTTCGCCATTGCCGGGGCCGGCAGCAGTTGCTGGAGCGCATCAAGTCGGGCGAGATCGGGGACATCATCCTGCTGCGGGCCTATCGCATGGCCGGCCGCTCGGCCACAGCGACCCGCAGGCCGAACAGCCCGAGCGATCTGCTCTGGCAGATTCGCACCTTCCATAGTTGGCTCTGGGCCAGCGGCGGCTGCTACAGCGACTACTACATCCACCAGATCGACGAGTGCTCCTGGATGAAAGGCGCCTGGCCCGTCTCGGCCCACGCCCTGGGCGGCCGCCACTATCGCGGCGATTCGCTCGACCAGAACTTCGACGCCTACGATGTCGAGTACACGTATCCCGACGGCACGAAGCTGTTCTACCAGGGTCGCAACATGGACGGCTGCCAGAACGCTTTCGCCAGTTACGCCCATGGCACGAAAGGCTCGGCCGTCATCTCCACCTCCGGCCACACGCCCGGCAAGGTCCGCACCTACGCCGGCCACAACATCGACAAGGCCGAGCCGATCTGGCGCTACCCGCAGCCGGAGAAGAGCCCGTACCAGCTCGAATGGGACGACCTGATCGACGCCATCCGCAACAACAAACCCTACAACGAGGTGCAGCGCGGCGCCGAGGCCAGCTTGGTGACCTCGATGGGCCGCATGGCCGCCCACACGGGCAACGTCATTACCTACGAGCAGATTCTCAACTGCCCGCACGAGTTCGCCCCGGACGTGGACAAGCTGACGATGGATTCGCCCGCCCCGCTGCGCGCGAACGCCGAGGGCAAGTACCCTGTCCCGCAGCCAGGCGTCGTGATCGACCGCGAATACAAGGAATTCGCATAACGTCACCTTTTGGAATTGATGGGCCGCTGGTCTCGACTCTCCGGGACCAGCGGCCGCTTCTCTCCATGTCAAACGAGCCCCCCCAAATCTCCCAGCCGTCCGCCTTCGATTCCGACGCCGTATTGCCCGACAAAACCCTGCTGGTGCTGCCACTGTGTACGGCGGCGCTGTTCCTCAGCGCGCTGATCCTGTTCACCATCCAGCCGATGTTCACAAAAATGATCCTGCCGCTGATGGGCGGCACGCCCGCGGTCTGGAACACGGCGGTGATGTTCTTCCAGGCGATGCTGCTGGCCGGCTATCTTTACGCCCATCTTCTGTCGCGATGGAGAGGAGTGCGAAAACAAGCACGCGTGCATATCGCCGTGCTGGCGGTTGGTTTTCTCTTTCTGCCCATCCACGCCGCACTGCAATGGACGCCGGCGGTCAACGCCAACCCGGTGCCGTGGCTGGTCGCCCTGCTGACGGTCTCGATTGGTGTGCCGTTTTTTGCCATTTCCGCTACCGCCCCCCTGCTGCAGGGCTGGTTCTCCCATTCCGGCCATCCGCACGCCCGCGACCCCTACTTTCTGTACGTCTCCAGCAATATCGGGGGCCTGCTGGCCCTGCTGGCCTACCCGGTGGCGATCGAGCCGCTGATCGGCCTGACGTGGCAGAGCCGGGCCTGGACCATCGGCTACGGCCTGCTGGCGCTGACGGTGGTCCTCTATTCCCTCAGCCTGCGGGTGGCCCAACGCCGGTCTGGAGCCCGCGCGGACACTGTGACGGCGTCGGAAACGCCGGATCTTGCGGCCCTGCTGGACACCGGCCCGCACCTGTCCGAGAGCGTCGGCTGGGCCAATCGCGCACGCTGGGTGGCCCTGTCTTTCGTGCCGTCGGCCCTGCTGCTGGCCGTGACCCTGCACATCAGCACGGATATCGCCTCCGTGCCGTTCCTGTGGGTGATCCCGCTGTCGCTGTACCTGCTCAGCTTCATCCTCGTCTTTGCACGCAGGCCCATTCTGAGGCACCGATGGATGCTGCATCTCCAGGTCTGGGTCTACATCCTGCTGGCGATCTACTTCACGGAGCAGGACCTGCACCTGCTGGCCCTCCACCTGCTGGCGCTCTTTGTGACGGCCATGGTCTGCCACGGCGAGCTGGTCCGGCGCCGGCCCGCGGCCGAGCACCTCACGGAGTTCTATCTCTGGATGTCCGTGGGCGGGTTGCTGGGCGGCGTCTTCTGCGCGCTGATCGCCCCGGCCGTATTCAACTCCGTTCTGGAGTATCCGCTGATCCTCATCCTCGCCTGCCTGCTGCGTCCGACCGCCGGCGGCACAGGATACCGCCGGTACCTGTTCGATGTCGCTCTGCCGGCCCTGCTCGCGCTGCTCTATTTCCTCACGCCACCTCTCCTCGAGCGGCTGCGTCTGGACCTGCATGCCTTTGGCATCACCGGCCCGCTGCTGTTCTACGGCGCCGTCGCCATCCTATTCTTCACGTTCCGCCGCCGGGCCCTGCGCCTGACCCTGGCATTTGCCCCGCTGCTGATCGGCTCGGTCCTGCAGGACGAGATGGCGCACCAGATTTTCCGCCAGCGCAGTTTCTTCGGCGTTTACACGGTCTCCACGGATGCCTCGGGCAAATGTCATCATCTGTACCATGGCACGACCCTGCATGGCGAGCAATTCCAAGACGCCGATCGCCTCCGCACTCCTACGAGCTACTACAACCGCGAGGGTCCTCTGGGCCAGGTGTTCGACGCCGTCTGGGCCAACCGGAGGACAGAGAACGGAGGACAGACGACGGAGGTAGCAGAGACGCAAGATCTTGCGTCTCTACCCAGCCTGCCGCCAACGGCCTCCGGCCCGAAAATGCAGCACATCGGGGTCGTTGGCCTCGGTACGGGCGCCACGGCCTGTTACCAATCGCTCGCCCCCGGAGCCGCGGACGGGCAGCCGGGCCAGACCATGACCTTTTTCGAGATCGATCCCGTCATTGAGCGTATCGCCCGCGATCCGAGCCTGTTCCGCTACTTGGAGCTCTGCGGCCGGGATACGCAAGTCATCATCGGCGACGGCCGCCAGAGCCTCAGCCGGATGCCCGACGGCACGTTCGACCTGCTCGTCGTGGATGCCTTCAGCTCCGACGCCATCCCGATCCATCTGCTGACCCGCGAGGCCCTCGGCCTCTACATGCGGAAACTGGCCCCCGGCGGTATTACGATGCTCCATATCTCCAATCGGTATCTCCGCCTCGAGCCGGTCGTGGCGAATCTGGCGGTGGACACCGGCCTCAGCGCCCTCATCGAGGAATACGACCCCAGCGACGACAATGCACCGCCGGGAGCGGCGGCCTCCACGTGGGTCGCTCTCGCCCGGGACCCCGACGATCTGGTCCTGCTCGAAGTGAACGAGCGCTGGCGGCCTTTGCAGGAGGAGCCCGCCGTCGGCGTCTGGACCGATGACTACTCCAACATCTTCCGCATCCTGATCTGGGGCAAGCTGTTCGGGGGACATTGAGCAGGACGAGCCTGGCCCGCCTCCGCCGGAAGAAACACGCGAACCAGGGAGGCTAAAGGCTTTAACTCAGATGCCCGGCCCCGGATTTTTGATTGTTGATTCTTCATTTCTGATTGGTTTGTAGTGTGCCCGTCAGGGCGTGAAAAGAACGTGTCGCGGGCTTCCAGCCCGCGGGAGGCGCGGCCAGGATGGCCGCGACACAAACGCCTTAAGGCGTCACTGCCAACGCTGCGTTGCCCGTGCTGCGGCGGCACCGACCTGTACCTGCGCCAGCGGCTGTAGGCCAGCGACCATTGCGGATTGCGGATTGGGGATTCGCACCGGTGGTCTTCGTTAATCCGCAATCAACAATCCCCAATCCGAAATCGAAAGGGATTTGCCATAGGCCGTGTGCTGTGCGTATATTGAGTCGTGATGACTCGACAGAGAATACTGGTGGTCGATGACGAAGAGGATATCCGCGAGCTGGTGCGGCTGAACCTGGCGCGCGAGGGTTACGAGGTCTGCGATTGTGAGACCGGCGAACAGGCGCTGAGCCTGTCGCACGCGACGGTTCCCGATCTGGTCGTATTGGATTTGATGCTGCCCGGCATGGATGGCCTGGAGGCTTGCCGCAAGCTCAAAGCGGATCCCAAGACCAGCCACATCCCCGTGGTCATCCTGACCGCCAAGGGCGAAGAGGCGGACGTGGTCGCCGGCCTGGAGATCGGCGCGGATGATTACGTGACGAAACCCTTCAGCGGCAAGGTCCTCGTGGCCCGCGTCCGGCGGCTCCTCCGCAAAGCCGCTGGGCCGGCGGACGAGGAGGGCGTCATCCGGATCCATGACCTGACGATCGATCCCAGCCGGCACGAAGTCCAGGCCGACGACAAGAAGGTGGACCTCACACGCACCGAGTTCAATATTCTGCGCACGCTGGCCCGGCGCGCGGGCCTCGTGCTGAGCCGCTACCAGATCGTGGATGCCATCCACGGCAACGACTATCTCGTAACCGACCGAGCGGTCGATGTCCAAATCGTATCCCTGCGCCGGAAACTCGGGTCGTGCGGCCGGTACATCGAGACCGTGCGCGGGGTCGGATACCGCTTCAAAGATGGATGATGGATGATGGATGATTGATGATTGGCGATAGACGATGGAGGTTGACTGTTGCTTCTTCCGTAATCCATAATCAATAATCCTTAATCAATGCACTGATGGGTCATAAGAAGCTAATTTGGCAGCTCTATCCGAGCTATCTGGTGGTCACCCTGACGGCCATGATCGCCGTGACCGGCTATTGCGCGCATTACTTCCGCCACGTGTACTACGAGCACGTGCGCAGCGAGCTGAATCAGTTCGCCAATCTGGCCGCCGAAGAGATTCACATGGTCCTGGTAACCGAAGGCCCGGACAAGCTGGACAGCCTGTGTAAGCGGCTCGGCCGCGTCGGCGGAGGCGAGATCCGGCTGACCGTCATTCAGCCCTCCGGCCAGGTCGTCGGCGATTCTCACGAGAACCCGGCGGCGATGGGCAACCATTCCGGCCGGCCCGAGATCATCGCCGCATCCCAGACAGGCTCCGGCTCCTCGGTTCGATTCAGCCCCACACTGGGCAACCAGATGATGTACGTAGCTGTAGCCGTTCGACCGCCCGCGGATCAGAACGAATCAGAATCACCGCCGGGGATAGATACGCCGCCTATGGTGGTCCGCGTCGCCACCCCGCTGACGGAGATTGACCGCGCGCTAAGTGATGTGTATGTCAATATCTGGTGGGGCGGCCTGGTCATCGCCGTTGGCGCGGCGGCGGTCAGCCTGCTGATCTCTCGTCGCATCAGTCAACCCATTGTCAGTATCCAGCAGACCGCGGAGCGCTTTGCCGCGGGCGAGCTCGACCTGCGCGTCCCGACGCCCGCTTCTGCGGAACTCGCGGCGCTCGCCGATTCGTTCAATAAAATGGCGATACAGCTCGGCGAGCGGATTACGACCATCACGGAGCAGAGGAATAAGCTGGACGCCGTCCTGGCCAGTATGGCCGAGGGTGTTTTCGCCGTCGATACCGCCGGCCGCGTCGTCAGTGTGAACACGGTCGCCGCCGATCTACTCGGCATCGACCCGGCCCAGGCACAGGGGCGCCACGTGGAAGAAGTGATCCGCCATGCGGACCTCCGGGAATTCGTGCGCCAGACGCTGGTCGGTATTCAGCCCGCCGAGACCGACATTCTGCTGCCGATTAACGACATGGGGACCCCCAACGCGGAATCAGGCGTTGGGGACTGGGTTCCCAAATGCGAAATAGCGCATTTGGGGGCCCCCGCCGGCCGGTCCTTTCGCCTTCATGGGGCATGCCTGACGGATGCTCGCGGGCGGCGCGGGGGAGCGGTGATCGTCCTGAATGATATGACCCGGATTCGGCAATTGGAGACCATTCGACGCGACTTCGTCGCCAACGTCTCGCACGAGCTGAAAACCCCCGTCACTTCGATCCAGGGTTTCGTCGAGGCGCTGGTCGAGGGCGAGGTCAAAGACCCGGGCCAGGTCGAGAAATATTTGAACATCGTCGCCCGACATGCCTCCCGACTCAATGCCATCATTGACGACCTGCTGACGTTGTCCCGTCTGGAGGAGGCCGGAGAGGGCCCCCAAATGCGAAATATCGCATTTGGGAACCCAGAACGAGGCGTAGACATGCAGGATTCTGCGTCTCTGCGCTTCACTTCCAGTTTGGTGAGACCCGTGCTCGAAGAGGCGATCAGTCTGTCGGGCGTCAAGGCCGAAGAGAAACGCATGACGATTGACCTGACCTGCGACGGCGGCATCGAGGCCCGAATCAATCCGCCGCTGCTGGAGCAGGCCGTAATCAATCTTATTGACAACGCCGTCAAGTACAGCCCGGAAGGCAGCCGTGTCCGCGTGGAAGTGTCCAAGCGCGACGCCGGAATCGTGATCGTCGTCCAGGACGAGGGCTGCGGAATCTCGCAGGAGCACCTGCCGCGAATTTTCGAGCGGTTCTACGTCGTCGATAAGAGCCGCAGCCGCAAGCTCGGCGGCACCGGCCTCGGTTTGGCCATTGTCAAACACATCGCCCAGACCCACGGCGGGCGCGTCTCCGTCGAGAGCACGCTCGGCAAGGGCAGCACCTTCACCATCTACCTGCCTGCCGAATGACCTGCCGCCCGCTTTTAACACAATTCTAACAGAAGGCTAATCGTACCCTAACGCGCCTGCGGTAACCAAAGGGCTGTGAATGGGATGGAGAACATTCCGCTCGAAAGGACCAGCCAAGCGGTGGGCGGAAACGCCTTGCAGCCGCTGCAGCCATCCCTTAGAATCGGTGCCATGGGGTGTAGATTGCGGGTAGTCCTAATGCTGTCTCTGGCGGCCCTCTGTCTGGCCGGGTGCGGCGAGCAGATCGAGCCGAATGAGCCGCAGGGGTTCATTCAGACCAAGGGCTCCGATACCATGGTCAACGCCATGCAGATGGTGGCCGAGCAGTTCATGAAGGAACATCCGCACGTCTTCGTCGCCGTCACGGGCGGCGGCAGCGGCGTGGGCATTGCCTCGTTAATCAATAAAACCTGTGACGTCGCCACCGCCTCGCGGGAAATGAAGCCCAAGGAAATCGAGATGGCGCTCAAACGGGGCGTCAATCCCAAGGAATTCGTGGTGGCCTACGACGGCGTCGCGGTCATTGTCAACAAGAGCAATCCCATCGACAAGCTGACCATCGAGGATCTCCACAGAATCTTCACGGGGAAAGCCACAAATTGGAAGGAGTTCGGCGGCAAGGACCTTCACATCGTAACGCTCTCGCGCGAGGTCAGCTCCGGGACCCACCTGTATTTCAAGGAAGAAGTCATCCAGCTCGGCAAAAAGGACAGCAAAGAGGAATTCTCGAAAGAGACGCTGCTTCTGACTTCGTCGCAGGCGATCGTAGAAGAGGTGGCCGGTAACGAGGGCGCCATCGGCTATCTCGGGATGGGCTACCTGTCGGACCGCACCAAGGCCCTGCAAATCAGCAACGGCAAAGGGTTCTATCTGCCCGACGTGGAGAACGTCCTCAAAAAGCTGTACCCGCTTTCCCGGGGGCTTTACGCCTATACAAACGGTGAGCCGCAGGGCATCGTCAAATTGCTGACAGATTTCATTCTGAGCCCCACGGGCCAGAAGCAGTTTGTGGAAACAGGCTTTGTGCCGGTAGGAGCAACCGTTGGCCGAGAACAGTAGCGAATCCGCCGTCAGATCGTACGCCAAGCCGCGAGCCGCTGAAGCCGGCATTTTCGTGCCTTTGAACCGGTTGCGCCGGAGAATCGGCGAACCGATCATCGAGCTCTGCATCAAGCTGAGCGGCTTCGTCGTCGTCATTTTCGTCTTTCTGATTTTCCTGTTTCTTTTGCGAGATTCGTTATCCCTGTTTCGGCAATACTCCGTGAGTAAGTTCCTGTTTGGCACGCAATGGCTGCCGATCTCGGATCCGCCCCAGTTCGGCGTCATTCCGCTGCTGCTCGGCTCGGTATTTGTGACAGCCTGGGCGATTTTCATCTGCGTGCCTCTCGGGGTCGGCTCGGCTATGTTTATCGCGGAGGTCGCACCCAAATCCTTGAAGCACGTTCTCAAATCCCTGGTGGAAATCCTCGCCTCGATCCCCAGTGTGGTCCTGGGCTTCCTCGGCATCATCTGGCTGGGGCCGTTCCTGCGGAACACGTTCCACCTGCCAACGGGCATGTGCGGTCTGACGGGCAGCCTGCTCCTGGCCTTCATGGCCCTGCCCACCATCATCAGCATTTCCGAGGATGCCCTGGTGGGCGTGCCGCGAACGTACCGGGAGGCCGCCTATGGCCTGGGCGCCACCCGCTGGCAGACGCTTTGGCGGATCATCCTGCCCGCCGCCTCCTCCGGCATCCTGGCCGCCGTGATGCTGGGCATCGGCCGGGTCGTCGGCGAAACCATGGTCGTCCTGATGGTCACGGGCAACGCGCCGGTGATACCCAAATCGATTCTCCAGCCGCTCCGCACGCTCACCGCGACCATCGCCGGGGAAATGGGCGAGACGGTCGGCGGCTCCGAGCACTATTTTGCTCTTTTCGCTGTGGGGCTCGTTCTGTTTGCCATCACGTTCACCATCAACTTCGTCGCCGACCTGTTTCTGCGAAGGGCCCGGAAATGAACGGAGCGAAAATCCGCCAGAACATTGCCTTCTCGGTCCTGGGCGTCCTGACGCTGTTGATCGTCGTGCCGATCATGCTGATCATTCTCTACATCGTCATCAACGGCGCCGGCGCGATCACGTGGCAATTCCTCACGGAGGCGCCGCGCAACGGCATGAAAGCCGGAGGTATCTTCCCCGCCATTGTCGGCACGATTCTGCTGGTCATCGGCACGATGCTGTTCTCGCTGCCGCTGGGGGTGCTCTCGGCCATTTATCTGGTCGAATACGCGAGCGACGACCTGTTCACGCGGATGATCAAGCTATCGGTGGTGAACCTCTCGGGGATTCCGTCGATCGTGTACGGCCTGTTCGGCTTCACCGCGTTCGTCCTGTTCCTGCACTTCGGCACGTCGATTCTCGCCGGCTCGCTAACCTTGGCCATTATGAGCCTGCCTGTCATCATCACCGCCTCCAAGGAGGCGCTGGAGTCAGTGCCCTTCAGCTATCGCGAGATCAGCCTGTCGTTGGGGGCGACCAAGTGGCAGACTGTAAGATATTGCGTTCTGCCCTACGCCATTCCGGGCATCCTCACCGGGACGGTGCTGAGCCTGAGCCGGGCCGCGGGCGAAACCGCCCCGATCCTCTTTACCGTGGCCGCCTTTTATCTGCCGCGTCTGCCGCGGTCGGCCTTCGACCAGGTGATGGCCCTGCCCTACCATCTGTACGTGATCTCGACCCAGGTCCCCAATATCCCGCTGGCACTGAGCTTCGCCACGGCGCTCGTGCTGATCGCGTTGGTCTTCCTGATGAATCTGGTCAGCATCGTCCTGCGTGCCCACTATCGAAAAAAGAGGCTATGGTAAACGAACCGGTTATTAAAACCATCGATTTGAACTGCTTCTTCGGCTCGCAACGGGTCTTGAAGAGTATCAACATGGAGATTGCCTCCAACGAGATTCTGGGAATCATCGGGCCGGCCAACAGCGGCAAGACCACCTTCCTGCGTGCCCTCAACCGGCTCAATTACCTCCACCGCACGTACTCGCAGACCGGCGAGATTCTCCTGGACGGCCGCGATATCCGGAAAATGAGCGACAATCTCCTGCGCAAGAAGATCGGCATCATCTTCGCGCTGCCGCAGGTGCTGCCGATCAGTATCTTTGACAACGTCGCCTACGGCCCCAAGGTCCACGGCACAACGAAAAGGGAAACCGTCAGTGCGATCGTGGAGGAGGCCTTGAAGAAAGCGTATCTGTGGGAGGAGGTCAAGGACCGCCTGCACGAGCCGGCCGTACGCCTCTCCGGCGGCCAGCAGCAGCGGCTCTGTATCGCCCGGACTCTCGCCGTCGAGCCGCAGGTCATCCTGTATGACGAGCCGTCCTCCGGCCTCGATCCCATCTCGACGGCGAAACTCGAGGACGCCATGCAGCAGTTGAAGGCCGAGTACACCCAGATTCTCGTGACGAACAACACCAAGCAGGCCTCGCGTGTCAGCGAGCGGTGTGCATTCTTCCTGATGGGCGAGCTGATCGAAATCGGCCCGACGCACCAGCTCTTCACCAACCCGCAGGACACGCGGACCGACGATTACATCACCGGCCGATTCGGATAATATGGAATTCGAACCGAAAATCCAGACAACGGACCTGAATCTGTACTACGGTACGTTTCGGGCGCTGACCGATGTGAACCTTAAGGTTCCGGCCCGGAACGTCACGGCGATTATCGGTCCTTCCGGCTGCGGCAAGTCCACTCTGCTGCGCTGCTTCAACCGGATGAACGACCTCGTGGAGAACACGCAGGTCACCGGCCGCATCGTTATTGACGGCCGGAACATCCTCGAACCTGATACCGACCTCATCGCCCTGCGCCGCAAGGTCGGCATGGTCTTTCAGCGGCCCAACGTCTTTGCCTTGTCGATCTACAACAATCTGAAGTTCGGCCTGCGCATCCATAATATGCTCAGCCGCAAAGACCAGATCATGCAGACCATCCAGCAGGGCCTGGAGCAGGTCGGGCTCTGGGATGACCTCAAGGATAAGCTCCGCCGCAGCGCCCACTCGCTGACCCTCGAACAGCAGCAGCGGCTGTGCATTGCCCGCGTCCTCATCCTCAAGCCCGATATTATCCTGCTCGACGAGCCCTGCTCCGCCCTCGACCCCATTGCGACCCTGCGCATCGAGGAGCTGCTTCGCGTGCTCCGGCAGAACTATACCCTGGTCATCGTGACCCATAACATGCAGCAGGCCGCCCGCGCCTCCGACTTTACCGCCTTCATGTACCTCGGCCGGCTCATCGAGTTTGCCGATACCCACCGGATTTTTACGAACCCCAGCGAGAGACTGACCGAAGATTATATACGGGGATCCTTTGGATGATTTACAATTTACTATTTGTGCTCGCGGCGGGCGCCGGACCAAATCGTAAATCATAAATAGTAAATTCGGAGATGGCTATGCCAAGAGAAGGTTTTCATAAACGCATCAAGGAGCTCGAAGGCGACGTCTTGCAGATGGGCGAGATGGTCATCGACGCGATCAACCGCTCGGTCGAGGCCCTCAAGAACCTCGATGCCAAAGCCGCCAAGCAGGTCGTCGACAACGACGAGCAAGTCAACCGCAAGCGTTGGCAGCTCGAGGATAAATGCGTCGATCTGATCGCCACGCAGCAGCCGGTCGCGTCGGACCTGCGAGAAATCATCGCGACCCTGAGCATTGTCCGCGATCTCGAGCGCATCGGCGACTACGCCGAAGGCATCGGCAAAATCGTCCTCATGCACGGCGATGCGCCGTTGGTCAAACCGCTGGTCGATATACCCACGATGGCCCAGAAGGCCGTCAACATGCTCCGCCGGAGCCTCGACGCCTTCGTCAAGCGTGACGCCAAGATGGCCCGCGCGATCTGCGGCGAGGACGACGAGGTCGACCGGCTCTACGACCGCGTCTATCACGACTTGCTCGGCTACATGATCAAGGACCCGTCGGTCATCACCCGGGCCACCTACCTGATCTGGGCCGCACACAACATCGAGCGAATCGCCGACCGCGCCACGAACATCTCGGAAAGCGTCGTCTACCTCGTTACCGGCGTGGCAACCGAGCTGAACGTTTCGCGCTATTGATGGGCATCACGCCGGCATCTGACGCCGCCGTGACCTCCATGAGCCTCCCGCCGTCCGCGCCCACCGTACTTCCTCCTACGGAATCACTCCCCGCGCCTGCGATAATCACCGGTGTGCGACTAATTTTCGTGGGCTGGTGCCCGCATACTGTCATCCTGAGCAACAGCGAAGGATCTGGCCATGGACGGATACGTGGACTCGATGCGGCAGGGAGCTTCTCCTGCGCTGCCCAGATGCTTCACTTCGTTCAGCATGACAAATCCGGCCTGTTCCCCCACAAAACGTAGTCGCACACTAACCACCGCGGCCTTAGGGAAAGCCGTTGACAGACGGCGTGCTATCCCTTAAAGTCGGCCTGCATTACGCGGCCACAGGTCGATGGGAGTCCCCCCATGCGGTATTTCGTATCGGGGGCCCTGCTCACGGCTGCCGGGATAACCTCGTATCGTGAGGCAAAAGGAGATGTGCATGTTTTTCCGGTTCTTCCCCAAGACATTCAACTTCTTCGATCTGTTCGAAAAGCAGATCGGCCACGCCGTAGAGGCGGCGGCATTCTTCAAGGAAGTCGCGGCGCTGGGCTACATCTCCGAGGACGCCATCAGCAAAATGGCGACCATCGAGCACCAGGGGGACGACGTCGCCCACACGATCATCGACCGGTTGAACAAGACGTTCATCACTCCCTTCGATCGCGAGGATATCCATGCTCTGGCGAAGGAAATCGACGACATCACCGACATGATCAACAACATCATGAACCGGCTGCGGGTTTACAATATTACCGTGGTGGATAAGAACCTGGTGGAATTCTCCGTGGTCATCGAGCAATCCGTGCGGGCCGTGGCGCGGGCGGTCGGAGGCCTGCGCAATATCAAAAACGGCAACGCCATCTTCGAGGCCTGCGTCGAGGTCAACCGTCTGGAGAATGTCGGCGATGCCATGCGAGACCGCATGCTGTCCGAGCTGTTTGCGACGGCGCACGACCCGCTTTCGGTCATCAAGTGGAAGGACATCTACCAGGAGGCCGAAACGGTGCTGGACGTTTGCGAAGACGTAGCCCACGTCGTTGATTCCATTATGGTGAAACAGGCCTGACCATGACCTTGAGTATCTTGTCTCTGATCGCCCTGTCGCTGCTCTTTGATTTCCTCAACGGGTTTCACGATTCGGCCAATTCCATCGCCACGATCGTCTCCACCCGCGTTCTCACGCCGAGCCGCGCCGTCGTCTGGGCCGCGTTTTTCAACTTCATCGCCTTCCTCTTCTTCGGTCTGCACGTCGCCAATACCATCGGCAAAGGCATTATCGATATTACGATTGTGGACCAAGCCGTCATTTTCGCCACTCTGGTCGGCGCCTGCAGTTGGGATGTGCTGACCTGGTATCTGGGCCTGCCGACCAGCTCGTCCCATGCGCTGATCGGCGGGATGATCGGGGCGGCCCTGGTCAAGGTCGGGTCCGCCGCTCTGGTCTGGCATGGAATCGCCAAGACGGTGGCCTTCATCTTTATCTCCCCGATTCTCGGTTTTCTCCTCGGCATCATTCTGGGCACAGGCGTCTACTGGGCGTGCCGCAACACGACCCCGCGGAAAGTGGATCACCTCTTCCGCAAGGGGCAGCTCCTTTCGGCCGCCCTCTACAGCATGGGCCACGGCGCCAACGATGCCCAAAAGACGATGGGCATCATTGCCAGCCTTCTCTTCAGCGCCGGCCTGCTGGGCGGCAAGTTCTACGTACCTCTGTACGTGGTGCTCCTTTGTCAGGGCGCTATCGCGCTCGGCACGATGTTCGGCGGCTGGCGCATCGTCAAGACGATGGGGCAGAAGGTCGCCAAGCTGAAGCCGGTCGATGGCTTTGCCGCCGAGTCCAGCGCCGCCATGACGCTGGCGCTCTCGTCCGGATTGGGCGTGCCGGTCAGCACTACGCACACCATCACCGGGGCGATCATGGGTGTCGGCTCGCTCCGCCGGCTCAGTGCCGTCCGCTGGGGCATCGCCCGCCAGATCGTCTGGGCCTGGCTGCTGACCATTCCCGCTGCCGCCCTGATCTCCGCCCTGTCTTACCTGCTTATCGCCCGCTTCCTCGTATCCACGCCGTAGAGTGTCTGCGAGCGATGGGGACACGGAGCACGCGCCGCAGCTATAGCCCCCACTCCAGCCTGTCCTTCCAGCGCCAGTAGAACCGGCCGAGCAGATGGGCTGCGATCAGCGACAGATACAGGTACGCCGCCATCGAGAGCACCTGCGGCACCGGCAGCCGACCAAGAGCCGAACGTAGGACGAGGAAAATGCCGCCCAGCAGCCCCAGCCGGACGACCAGTCCCAGATACGCCGGCAGTGTCACTAATATCGAGCGGACAATGAGTACCGGGTTCAGGGCATCGATGCCGTCGAAGAGCGCCGCCGTCAGCAGCGACATCGGCAGGAAGAAAGCGCCCGCGCCCCCCAGGACCCAAAGCCATGCATCCGCGCGACCCGCGACTCCACGGTAAATCGCCGCCGGCCACAGGCAGATGGCTACACCGGCAACGAGCAGCAGCAACTGCGAAAGCAGATCGCTCATGCCGGGTGTGTGAGCCAGCGAGACCGTCGGGGCACGCCGCCCGCCCTGAGAGCTGTCGTAGATACAGTAGCCAATGTAGAAGACGACATAGCCGGCAACGACGACATAAGCTATTATCGCCAGCAGGACGCCGTATGGCCGCGCAAATGTAGCGAGCAAACCGCCGAACAGCTTGGCCAGCCACAGACAAAAGGCAAGGATCCCAATCTGGACCAGGCCATCAAGATTGGTGGGATAGAGGAGCACATCCGTGAATCGGGGCGGCACGTCCGGCGAAGCTTCGCTGCTGTCTGCGACTTCCGGCTCGACAGTATCCTGCGCATCGGCGCCGGTCGCCGCATCTCCACTCTCGTGTGCCGGCGACTTGGGCAGCTCGTGCGGCAGATTCAAGAGGGCTTCATCCTGCGCGGACCACTTGGGCGTTGCGGCCGGCTCATCAGAAGGCTCGGACCCCCGCGCCGGCGGCGTTGCCCCAGCTTGGGGAACACATACGATCTGCTTGCAGTGCGGACACCTCCCTTTCTTCCCGGCGTGCGCATCCGCAATGCTGAGCCGCCGGCCGCAATGCTCGCACGTGAACTGGATCATGGGCCTCAGCTTACAGGATTCATCCCGACCGGGTCAAGCCGGCAGGTGGACAATGGGCATCGGACAGCCTTTGTCACGACCGTAAAAACACCCCGGCCACTGGGTTGTTAGCCGGGGGTAAATTGGAAAGAAAGTGAAGTTATATCTTATCGGCACCTCCCTTCTCGGCGTAACCGCGTGCCCATGGGACTGAGCCGGTCGCCGCCGCTCACTATTTCATACGACCGCCACTGCCCCGTGTGCGAGAGATTCCCCCCAAAATCAAACCAAGCCAGCCACCATTATCGGCCCCTGACCGCTCCGGATTTACCGGAAGGGACGTGCAACTCCCCAGCGCGAAACCTGCAATCACAGACCAGCCCCCCTGGTTTGAATCACCCCCAATCTGTGCGGAATTGCCGCCCGAATTGCCGGTTCACCGACGTCCGAGAGTCCACCGAGGGAGCCGGGATTCCCGGTCCACAATCCCCCATCCTCCGGGCTCGTCGCGCGGACATTGTCTGTCACCGGCAACTACGACATCGCCTGGAGCGGCAAATCGTCACAGCCGTTGTCATGCGGCATTACGGATTCATCGCTGAAGCACAAAGGCTACGGCTGCCACACCAGGCCCGGATATTCCACGCGTGAGACGTCAAATCCGAAGACGGGTCTCTTGAGATACGACGGCTCGGTGTCGAATACGGCCCGGCCGCCGGCATCGGTGGTCTTGGCGCCCGGCGGTATGAACCAGAAATCGCCCGTAAACGTGCCCTCGACCGTAGCTCCTGAGACGGCATGTCCCAGGTTGTCCGTCACGGTCACGGTGGCCACGCCGTAAACCTCCGGCCCGGTAGCCTTCTTCGTGCTGGTTGCGATCGAAGCGTTCATGGTCGTCGCCGTGCCCGGCGTGTCCGAGCTCAGGATATACATGGAGTCCACGTAGACAGTATCCAGGTCCCGCGATCCTTTCGTGCGGTTCGTGTCCCGGACCTTCACGTATACGGTGCCACTCGTGCCGGCGGGCAGCGTATACGCCTGTTGAGCGTTATCGTCCTGCATCTTCGTGACGGTCAGCATGGACGTATAGCTCACTCCATCCGTCGAATACGACAATGCAAAATCGTCGCCATCCGCACCGGGGCTATGGAAGGCCTCGATGCGAAATTCCACGTGCCGGCCCGGCACCACGTTGAACCGCCATATGTGCTCCAACATGCTGTATCCGTTCTTGCCGGGACTGTTGAGCACTTCCGTAATGCTCTCATACAGGCCATCACTGTTGTTGGTCTGACCGCTGCCGGCCACGGAGCCGCTGACGGGGGTCTCGCTCACGACGTAGCAGTTGGTCGAGGTCGCCTTCGTGGTGAAGGTCCACGTGTCACCCGTAACGACCTGCTGGCTGCTGTCGCGCTCGTCAATCCGCCAGGAATACGGCGTCTGGGGCTCCAGCGTCGGTGTGTAGCTCGTGCCGGTCTGCTGTCCCGACACCAGCGAGGGCGATGATCCGGTTTTCCAGAGATAGACATCGTGACTGGCCGCCCCGCTGCCCGCCGTCCAGCTCAGCACCGCGTTGGTGGGCACGTTCACGGCCCCGTTCGCAGGAGACGGATTCGTCGCCTTGGAAACGATCACGGGGATCGGGATCGAGAAGCTGAACCCGCCGCTGAACGATTCGTTCTGGAGTCCATCGTACACGTACACATCGACATTCTGGTCGGTCACGTTGAACAGCGCAAAGGTCTGGGGATTGCCGGTCACGCTCGGATTGCCGGCATTGCCCAGATCGATCTGAACGGTGGGTCCGGCGGAATTCTTGTAGGTGCTGTAGTAGTGTGTGTGCCCGCAGAGATAGGCGATGACTTTTCGCTGATTGAGCAGAGTCCAGAATCGGTCCCTCTCCGCCGGATAGGCGTCCAGGCTGTCACCCACGTGGCGATTCTGGGGAAATGCCGGCTCATGCCCGACGACGAAGACCGCCGGCCTGGTGTTGGCGTTGAGGTCATTGACCAGCCAGTTGTACAGATGGTCGCAGGCCCGGCCCGCGGTACCACAGTCATACTCATTGAGGAACACAAAGTGAGCGTTGCCTACGTTCGTGGACCAATTGGGCACGCCCAGTTCGGTCGTGTCATGATTGCCCGGCGCGAAGTACCAGGTCTTCACATTCGAAAGGTTCGAGATATCCGCAGAAGTGAGGTCGGTCGTGTCGAAGTCCCCCGGGACAATATGGAAGGCCGGCTCGGTGCCGCTAATGCGGTTCATCTCCCGCAGCACCCACTGAAAGCGGGCCCGATTGGTCGAGTCATAGGGGCGATTGTCGGCCCAGGAGACGAACTTGAATGCCCCCTGCGATACGCCCGACCACAAAAACAGCAAACCCAGAACTACAAATCGATGGAAGTGCCTCATGATGTCCTCCTCCGGTCTAACGACCTGAAAATTCCGCCCGACGGCGAGCCACCCCACGTGACCACAACGTGCCCCCAGAATGGTTCACTCGACGAGCGCACCCCATTGTGATAATCAGGCCACCATTATAACGTGAAGGGTTCCCCCTCCGCCAGCGTGTGACGCGAAGAAATGCGGAAGTCTCGACTTCGCTGGGCGTCTCCAGGGCCACGGTAACGCTCTTGAACCCTGCGACTGACGACCGGAAACCGTGTCACCGGCATCCAGGAAAAATCCCGGGATTGTCCAGATTTCAGTTTACGCACAACAGTGGTTACTGTATGATATCTACGCAACGATTCGGCTGGAGTCACAACTGAATGGCGAGTGGTCGATTATCAATCGCAAAAGATAGCGGGCATCACCTCCAAAGGGCGCAAGGGAGAATGGATGACAGGGCCCGGAGGACGGCGAGCACCTCGACTGTGCAAAACAAAGCCAATTTCCAGGTGGTCCCAAAGTGGCTAATTGCTGGTCAGGAAGAAGGTTACGTGAGAAGGTACGAGCCATGCGTCCGCCAAAAACAAAGCCAATTTGCACGCGGCCGCCGCCCGCCGAGGACAGGAAATGTCACCCGGTCCGGAAGGATGCGAAAATTTGTCGGAAAAACTCGGACACAAATGTGTTAAAATACATCGAGGAGCGTCTTATTAGGTATCGGCTGGTTGCAGGCGACGCCCAGGAGTTACCCGTCTGTAAACCCCACGTATACCGGAGCTTACAAAAAGTGCCGCGAGTGGCGGAAGGCATGAGGAGCGGTCACGCCGGCCTGATTGGCCGATTCGACCCGCACGATGGAGAAAGGGCACGTATCTATGATAGAGCGACATCGCCGCTGGTGTGGACTTGTTGTTTTTGCTTGCGCCGTCGTGCTGGGGGCATCGCAGCCGGGATTGGCACTGGTAGTCAGCGAACTGATGTATCACCCGGTCGAGGACCCCGTCACAAACGATGAGACACTTGAGTTCATCGAGCTATACAACAACCGGGCCGTGTCGGAAGACCTTAGCCAATGGGCATTTACGAACGGCATCGAGTACGTTTTCGAGCCCAACACGCTCCTCGGTCCTAAGAAGTACGTGGTCATAGCGCGTGACCCGGACGCCGTGGCGGCCGCCTACGGCATCACCGGCGTGCTCGGACCTTTCACCGGCCGGCTCAACAATGCCGGAGAACGGATTGACCTGTCCAGTGCCAACGGCGAGACCGTGCTTTCGTTCCGGTACAACAATGCGAGCCCCTGGCCCGCCGCGCCGGACGGTACCGGACACTCGCTCATCCTCACGAAGCTGGGCGGCGACCCGGAAGAGGCCTCTTCATGGGGCCCCAGCACGTACATCGGCGGCACTCCCGGCGGACCCGATGAGAGCCAGGCCCAGCCCGAAGGGCCGACGGTCGCGACACTCATCGACATTGGCAGTACCGGCCGGTATTTCAAGGGCATCAAAGAGCCGTCACCCGGCCCCAACGGGCAGGCCACCACCACCTGGACACAGGTCGGTTTCAACGACACTCCCGCCACGACGGATTGGCTGGAAGGGCCGAACGGCTATGGGTACAGTAACGACCCCGCCGAGTTGCAGTGGGTCCGGACCCAATTGAACGATATGAACGGCAAATATATTTCCGTTTATGCCCGCCTGCGCTTCACGCTGACGGCCGACCAGGTTGCCTCGTTCAGCCAACTGCTGGCCGAGGTCCATTATGACGATGCCTACATCCTCTACCTCAACGGCGCGAAAGTCGGCGAATCCGGGGACCTGCCCGGCAATCCGCCCCCATTCAACCAGGCTGCCTCATCAGCGGGCGAGCCACCGGCCGCCACGGTGGACCTGACCAGTCAAGAAAGCCTGCTGGTGGCAGGCACGAATGTCCTGGCCGTCCAGGCCCACAACGCGACCCTCTCCGGCAGCTCCGACGCCTTTGTCGGCCTGGCGCTGCGCGGAGTCATTGAGAAGCCCGATGTCGGCGGCGATCCGACCGGGCGCGTGGTTGTCAACGAGCTGCTGGCCAACAGTGACGCGGCCCCCGGCACCGACTGGGTCGAGCTGTACAATCCCGGCCCGGTCGCGGTCGATCTGAGCAACGTCTACCTGAGCGACGATCCGCTCCACCTGCTCCAGTACAAGCTCCCGAGCGGCACCACGCTCCAGCCCGGCCAATTCTGGGCCGTACGCGAAGGCACGTCGCCCAGCGGATTTCCCTTCGCACTGGATTTCTCCGGCGAGACCATTTACGTGACGGCCGCCACGACCGGCGCGAAGCCACAGCCCGTCCGCATCCTCGATGCCGTGCGCTATGGGAATATGGAGCCGGATGTGACGTTCGGCCGATTCCCGGATGGGTCCGACTCTCTCGATTGCCTCGCCTCCGCCACCTTCGGCAAGGCGAACTCTCAGCATCCCGTCCGCAACATCGTCATCAACGAGATCATGTACAACCATGCCACGGGCGACGACCGCTTCGAATACGTCGAGCTCTACAACCGCGGGACCGCCAAGGTCCCCCTGACCGGCTGGTCCTTCACAGACGGGATCGAGTATACGTTCGGAGCCGGCGTGGCCCTGTCGCCGAACTCGTACCTGGTCGTGGCCAAGGACCCGAATTTCCTGGCAGCGGTATATAAGAATCTGGTTATCGGGTCGAACGTCGTGGGCCCGTATACCGGCACCCTTGGCAATCACAGCGAGCGCATCCGCCTGGCCTATCCGCTCCAGCAGACCAACCCGAAGACCAAGAAACTCGAAACTTACATGGTCACAGTCGATGAGGTGACCTACTACGACGGCGGCCGCTGGCCGCGCTGGGCCGATGGTATGGGGGCCAGTCTCGAACTGCGCGACCCGCGCAGCGACAATGATACCCCCGACGCCTGGGCCGACAGCGACGAGAGCGCCAAAACCCAGTGGAAGCAGTTCTCGTTCACCATCATGGACAACGACACTCGGTACACGCACGACAGTGTCTCGATCTTCGACCTCATGCTGCTCAACGCGGGCGAAATCCTGCTCGACGATCTCGAGCTGGTCGTCGGCGGCTCGAATCGCCTGACCAACAACGGCTTCGAGAGCGGCGACTCACCCTGGCGCATTCTCGGCAACCACACCCGCTCGTTCGTGACCACGGACGACCCTCACACGGGCTCCCGCGCCCTGCACCTGATTGCCACCGGCCACGGGGATCCGGGGGCCAATCGCATCAATCAGTCGATCAGCAGCGTCAACGCGGGCACGGTCATCTTCCGCGGCTGGGCCCGCTGGCTGCGGGGCAGCCGCTACGTGCTGCTGCGCACCACGCGGGAGACCTCGCCCATGCATCCGCCCCGGCCGTGCCGGGCGTTTGAGCTCGACACGCCGCTCGATCTCGGCACCCCGGGCCGGCTCAATACGGCATTTGTCGCCAATCGGGGTCCGGATATTCTCGACGTGCGGCACATGCCCGTGCTGCCGGCCGCCAATGAGCCCATCGTCGTGACCGCCCGCGTGGCCGACAACGATGGCGTGGAGTCGGTCACACTGTTTTACCGCTCCGAGGGCGGCGGCACCTTCGCGAGCCTGCCCATGCTGGACAACGGCTCCGGCGACGACAAGCTGGCGGGCGACGGCATCTATACGGCGGCCATGCGCAGCAACACGGCCGGCACGATGCGTGCCTTCTATGTCGAAGCTTCCGACGGCTCGGCCTCGACGCGATTCCCGACGAAGCTGGAGCCCTCGGCCGACGTGCCGGAGCGGACCTGCCTGGTCCGGGTCGCCGACACCCAATTGAGCACGCGGCTGGCCACCTATCGCATCTGGATGTCCGACGGCGTTGTCAACGCCTTCCGCGCGCGTCCGAACCTCTCCAACGAGCTGCTGGACTGCACGTTCGTCTACAACGATACCGAGGTCTTCTATAACTGCGGGATTCGCTTCCGCGGCAGTCCGTTCATCCGGGGCGGGTCCGGCCGCGATCCCCGCGACCGCTACGCCTACCGGATCGAATTCAACGCGGACCAGATGTTCCGGGGACGAGACGAGATGAATCTCGACAACACGGAAGACACCGGCCGCGGGCCTCTCCAGGAACGTGCCTCCTACTGGTTCTACGCCCAGATGGGCCTCCAGTACTCCCGACAGGAATGGGTCCGCCTGATCCTCAACGGACGCAACCAGCCCCGCTACGAGGACGTGCTCAAAGTGGATGGTGACTATATCGAGCGCTGGTTCCCGGGAAACGACGCCGGGTATCTCCACAAGATCGACGACTACTTCGAGTACTCCGCCGACGGCACCCGGCACAGTGGCGAGCAGGCGGATGAGGGACTCCTGTACAACAACAGTCACCCGTTGCTGGCCGAGACCTATCGCTGGCATTTTGAGAAGCGGTCCCATCCGGAGGACGATAACTGGCAGCACCTGTTCGATCTCGCCGTGGCGTTGAACACGCCCTCGACCAGCCCCCGCTACGAGCAGTTGGTGGAAGCCCAGCTCGACCCCGTGCACTTCACCAAAGTCCTGGCGATTCGCCACGCCGTCGGTGACTGGGACAGCTACGGGTACCGGCGCGGCAAGAACAATGCGTTCTACTATGCTCTGCCGGAGGGTAAATGGTACCTGCTGCCATGGGACATTGATTGGGCCCTCGCGGGACAGAGCGATGGGCCAAGCACGAGCCTGTTCGCCATCGCCGGCTACTTCCCGGAGGTCATCCAGTTCCTCAACTATCCCAAGTACAAGCAGATGTACTACGATGCGTTCACAGAACTGGTGAACGGCCCGTGGAAAACGTCCTACGGCACGACCGACCCGCCGACCGCGTTCGACCGGTTCCTCGACGAGGGCGCCGATGTCCTGGTCGCCGAAGGTTTCGGTGACGGGCGACGCAATCAGATCAAACAGTTCGTGCGCAGCCGGAGAGACTCCATCCTGTCGCAAGTCCCGACGGCGCCCGTGGCTCCTCCCGGACGCCGATAAGTCGCCGGCGGTCGCAGACTTCAGGGGACCTGTGGGACAGATAGGACCAACAGGACCTGTCTCCTGCAAGCCCCGTCAGGGGTTTGTCGTGCCGGATGGCCCAGAAGCAAGGGCAGAGTCTCGTTTCTGCAGGATCTTGAGCGCGTTGGCGCGGTAGACCTTTTCAAGGATGCCTCTGTCCAGCGCCAGGCCGTAGAGCGGCCAATGGTAACTGAAGTGGTCCCAGGCGTAGAAGTGCTCGTCGGCGGATTCCAGGATGCGGAAGGTCAGCCGGTACGTGGCGACGCTGCAATCCATGTCGGTTCCGTAGACGAGCCGGTCCTGGTACTTTTTGTAGAACTGGCCGGCGAATCTCGGAATGGCGGCGGTCTCGGCGAAGCGGGCCGAGATGTCCGCGTAGAGGTTCGGGTACTTGTCGAACAGTTCCCCAAGCCGGGTCAGGTTGTAGCAGCAGTTCGCAAAATGACAGGCGACAAAGATAGTCTTCGGGTGCCGTGCCGCGGCGCGTCCCAGGATCTGGACCATCCCCTCGAGGTCCACAATCCCGGGCTGGTTGTCCAGCCTCCATTGGTACGCGTTCATCAAACCGTCGTTCTTCGCGTCCATCGGCAGGTACATCCAGTAGGGATCGCCCACGTGAATATTCACCGGCATCTTCAGCTCGGCGCACTTCTCCAGCAGAGGGTCCATGCGCGGATCGTCCAGGTGCATCCCCCACGCCGGCGGCCGGCCGTAGAACAAGCCCTTGCCCTTGTCGCCCAACTCCCCGACGCCGCGGGCCCCGACCTTGTAGCACCGCTCCAGCTCCTTGACGGCCGCGGGACCGAAACCCGGTTTGTCATATCCCGTGCAGTCAAAGCCGCACCACAGCTCAAACCGGTCGGGGTACTCGGCATAGAGCGCGTACGTCTTGTCAAACTCCTTCCCCGTGTCGCCCGTCAGCACGACGGCTTTCTGCACGCCGGTTTCGTCCATCATGCGGACCCAGCCCGCAATGCGCTGCGGCGTGTCGGCGTAGACGTGGGCGTGCATATCGATGGCGGGGACGCGCGCCTTCGGCACCGCGGTCTCCGGGACCTTGTAGACGGACTGAGGCCGGTAGTCCTTGAGCAGGAGCGTCTCCGGCGCCGGCTTCTCCTGCGCCGATACGCTTATCGCCGTCCAAGCCAGCATCAACACTACAAGACCACTGACCAGCAGACACGTCCTTCGACCGGGCAGGATTGCTCTCATGGCACAACTCCTTTCCAATTTCGATCCGAAGCCATCGTTGACACGCCTCGGCCGATCCCTGTTACGAGCCGACACCATCGAAACCGGCGGGCGCGAGCACCGCGACCATTTTACCCTGCGATGTCACAAACGCGAACAGTCTCCTTGACCCGTCCGCAGAAATCGCGGTATGGTAGAGCCCCGTTGGATGGCCCAAGGCAACACGGGAACAGAGCGTGCCTGGGGCCTCCCGGCTCGAAGAAAGGACAAGATGATGGATGGGAAACTGGCTGCGCGGGTGCTGTCATTCCGCTGGCTCATCTTCGCGATCCTTGCGTTGGCATACTGCTTCGTCTACTTCCATCGGGTCTCTCTATCGGTGGTGGCCGATGATCTCGGGAGGGATTTCGGAGCGACCGCCAGCGCCGTCGGCGTGCTCAGCTCCATCTACTTCTATTGCTACGCGGCGATGCAGTTCCCGGCGGGCTTGCTCTCCGATTCGGTCGGGCCACGCCGGACGGTGACGTTTTCGCTGCTCCTCGCTGCCGCCGGCAGTCTTCTGTTCGGATTGGCGCCCAGCATGGGCTCGGCGCGGCTGGCGCGGGCCGTGGTCGGGCTGGGGGTCTCCATGGTGTTCATCCCGACGATGAAAATCCTCGCGCAGTGGTTCCGGGCCCGCGAGTTCGCGTTCATGTCCGGCATCATGCAGGCGGCGGGCGGCGTCGGGATTCTGGCCGGCACGTGGCTTCTCGGCCTGCTGGCGACGTACGCCGGATGGCGGGTCTCCTTCGAGATCATTGCGGGCTGCACCCTTGGGATCGTCGCGGCGGCGTGGCTCTTCGTGCGGGACCGCCCCGCCGTCATGGGATGGCCGTCCCTCGCCGAGATCGACCACGTCGAGGGCCAGACGGCTCCCACACGCAGCCAGATCGGCCTGGCCCAGGGGGTGCGAACCGTGATCTCGGAGTGGTACTTCTGGCCGGTGGCGATCTGGTTCTTCTTCGATTGCGGCATCTTCTTCGGCTTCGGCGGTCTCTGGAGCGGGCCGTACCTGATGCACACCTATCATATGAACAAGAGTCAGGCCGGAGCCATCCTGAGCATGGTTGCCTGGGGCATGATCCTCGGCGGCCCCCTGCTGGGACTGCTGTCGCAAAAGGTGTTGAAGAGCCGCCGGAACACCTTCATGCTGTGCACGTCGGCTCTGGCCGGACTGCTGCTGGTCCTCACCATCTGCCCGGCGGGCCTGCCGCGTGCTGTCCTCCTCGCGTGGTTCTTCTTGTTCTCGGTATCGTCCTCCGCCATCGTGATCATGGCCTTCACAGCTACCAAGGAACTGTTCCCCGTGGAGATTGCGGGCACCTCGGTGGGTATGGTGAACTTCTTCCCGTTCTTCGGCAGCGCCATCTTCATGCCGCTGCTGGGCCGGGTCCTGGATGCCTACGGCAAGAGCGACACAGGCCAATACCCCGTCGCCGCCTATCGCATGGTCCTGCTCCTTCTCCTGCTCGCCTCCCTCATCTCCCTGGCGTGCACGTTCCTGATGAAGGAGACGTACCACAAATGAGAAGACCGAAGGGCAGTAGGGGCAGGCCCCCGTGCCTGCCCTCTTGTCCTGTACGCTATTCCCACGGCCCAGGGCAGCCACTGGGGGCTGCCCCTACTGCGGCGGATCCTTCGCCTTCGGCTCAGGATGACAAACGAACGCTCGAATTCCTCTTCGTCCGGCTCAGGCTTCTTCGACCACCTTGAAGCCCATCAGGCTGCTGAGGTCCTGGATGCTCTGCATGTGGTCGCCGAAGAAGACGGCCCGGTGCAGGAGCGTCATGACGCCGCCGTTAATGACGCCGGCGCCCCAGTTGCGGAACATGCTGCGGGCGTCCTTGACCTTGGTCCAGAACTGGGTCCGGCAGCCGAGCTCATCCTGGGTCACTTTGAAGATCTGGCCGGTCGAGATGACCATCGTATCGAGGTTGACGAACTTCGCGCACGTGACGGCCTGGCCGATCGGCATTTCGACCGCCAGCGACACGCCCCGGTCGCTATCGGTCTGAGTGCGGATCGTAAAGGGCAACCGCTTGCTCTTCGGTCCCGCCATTTTCGTGGCACAGGTGCAGTGAAAATGAATCAGGGCGTTGCTGGCCGTATCGAAGACCGGATCGGTGATGAAGCCGGGCACCCCGAAGGCATAGTTGAACATCAGCATGGTCAACGTCGAGTCCATATCGCCCTCGCAGGCTCCGACAAGACCCAGGTCGTTGAGCTTGCTGTAAGTCAGGCAGCCTTTGGCCGGCTCGCCCATGCAGTTCGAGCTGGTGACGGCCTGTGCGCCTTTCTCCATCATGAGGTTTTTGGTCGCGAGGTAGAAGCGGGCGGAATTGATAATCTCCTCTTTCGTCGGCTCGACGATTTTCTTCGCCTTGCTGATCCAGTACTTCTGGGCCTCGGCCTCGGCGTCCTTGAGACTGACCGCCTGGTGGGCCTTGAGAGTCTCCTCCACGCTGACGGGAACCATCTCCACGCCGAGCTTGGCCTTGACCTGTTCGGCCGAGCACGCGGCCTCGGTCCCCAGGGGGCCCCGCACAACGAGGATACGGGTCTTGGTTAAGTGCGGCTTGACGCGCAGGAGCATGGCCGCTTTCTCCAGGTCACTCCAGTCGCTGGACGGCAGCAAGACCACCTTCCTGCCCTGCTTCTGCCAAATGGGGAAGTACATCCAGCCGTGGCCGCTGAACGGCTGCGAGAAAACCACCGTCGGCATGCCCGTCTCCACGATTTTGGTCATTGCCTGCAGCGGTGCATCCCCACCGTGTCCGCACAGGTGGAACAGCAGCACGCCGTCCGCCTCGGCCAGCTTCGGCAGTACCTGGTCCACCTCCGTCGGCGGGACCAGGTCGCCGCCGATGAACTTGACGTCGCCCAGCTTATCCTCCACGTTGGCCAGATAGCGATTGAATTTGTCGATTTCGTCCGTGGGCCGCGAGAGATAAATATCGCCCGTGCGACCCACAAACACCTTGTAGATCTTGGCCGGCGGCATCTTCGGCGGCCAGCTCTCCTCCTTCTCTCCGGCCCCTGCGAGCTGCGCGCCCAGCAGAACCGCCCCTGCTCCCGCTGCACCGACACCCAGGAACTCTCGTCGATTCATCTGCTCACTCACGGTCGCCACTCCTTAAAGCTATCGAGGTCTAATCCGGATTCTTCCACAGCCTGCGCGATGGACCCGCGACGAAGGCACACTATTGTGTCACATTCACCCGCCCACTTCCATCGTTTTCCCCCTTTCCCCGGCGAAAAATCGGACATGGGCCCGCCAACGAGCAGACTGTTGACTATCGGCACATCTGCGCGTACCACTATGGAAAACACAGCTCTCACGAATACGGAGTGACGGCAATGGCAAAAAACAGGTGTTCTGTGGTCAGGCCGGCAACGGTCGGATTGTTCTGGACGCTGGCTCTCTGCACGACCGGATGGTCGCAGCCCTCCGATGCAGGTGCGTCGGCAAGCGGGTCGGTTTCGCAGCCGGTCCGCTACATGATCGTCGTCACCGGCGGCGAGCTGCTGGCCGGCGCTTATCCGGACGGGCATACCTTCTTCATCACCCGGACCCTGCGGCCGCTGGGTCTGCAATGCGTCGGCTCGATGTGCGTCGACGACGAGCGGGCGGAAATCACAGACGCACTGCGTTTTGCCACCGGCAGAGCCACTCTGGTCATTGTCACCGGCGGTCTCGGACCGACCGAAAACGACATCACGCGCGAGGCGCTGCGCGACTTCACGGGCATCGCCCTGCGTGAGCACCCGGATGCGCTGGCCCAGATGGCGCGCCGCTTCAACACGTCGGCGGATGAGCTTCGCCCGAACCTGCGCCGTCAGACCCAGGCGCCGACCCAGGGCACCTGGCTCAGGAATGCCAACGGCACCGCGATCGGCCTGGTTTTTGAGATGGCGGATAAAGTGATTGTCGCTCTGCCGGGCCCGCCGCGCGAGCTGCAGCCGATGGTCCGCGACGAGCTTGTGCCGTACCTGGGCCGACGGTTCGGCGTCCACACCTCCGGCTGCTCGCTGACTCTGCGGTTTGTCGGGCTTGGCCAATCGCAGATCGATCAATCGCTCAAGGACCATGTGCCCCTGCCGCCCGACGTCACGACCTCCTCACAATTCGAGGGTGGACGAGTGGACTTCACCTTCTCGCTGCCGCACGACACGCCCCAGGACCGGGCTCGACTCCAGGAGCTCAAAGAGCAAATCATGAAATACCTGGGCGATTCCATCTACGCGACCGATGAGACCACCTCACTCGAAGAGCACGTCCTGAAGCTGCTGGAATCACACGGCGCAACACTTTCGCTGGCGGAAGCCGGCAGCGGCGGCGCTCTGGCGGCGGCCCTGAACGGTGCGGACCCCGCTCGTCGAATCGTGGCCGGTGCATACGTCGCCCCCACGGAAGAGAAATTGCGCCATCTTCTCAGCATCGAGAACGAGCAATCCGACAGCCGCAACCGAAGCGTGGAGCAGTTGGCGCAGGCAGCCGCAAAGGCCACGGCGAGTCAGTGGGCCGTTGCGGTCGGCGGGATTCAGCGAAACGAGTCGGGCGCCAGCGTCGTCGAGATTGCCTTCCGAGCGCCGGACGGCCGCGTCGAAGGCCAGTCCATCCGCTTCCAAGGCACAGGCGAATCGGCCCGCTCGAGACTGGTCACGGATTTGCTGGACCAGTTGCGACGCAGGCTCAAATGAAACGGGATTCATTCCGCAGAATCTTCTCGGATCGGGCACGACTAATCTCTACGGACGGCAGCTTCGCCGTGAGCACAACGTGCGTTGCGGCCGCCAGCAGAGGAAAGGGATGGGCTATGTTGACACTCGCAAGAGCAAGGTGCGCATCGGCAATTTTGACGTGATGACCGGCGTGCTTCCAGCCGATGCCGCGCTCCAGGAGACGCCGGCCGCGTCGTATGCAGACTTGGCTCCTGATGCTTTCATGACACGATGGCTCGTATGCGGCCCGTTTCCTGCATTCGAGGGCCAGGGGAGCCCGCAAAGTGAGACGGACCTGCGACCGGCGTTTGACCGTGACTTTCTGGCTCAGCACGGCGGTGAGGCGGGCGTCGAGCCCAACCCGGCGCTGGTGCATGAGACAGCGCAGGGCCGGCGTCAATGGCAATTCGTCTCGGCGGCAGGAGGAGTCCTGGACCTCGCCGAACCATGCGGCCAGAAGGATTTCGCCGTCGCCTACGCCTGGGCCGAGATCGATCTGCCGGCCCCGACAAAGGGACTGCTCGGTATCGGCAGCGACGACGCCGTGAAGCTCTGGCTCAATGGGCAGCTCATCCACGAGAACTGGACGTTCCGCGCCCTCTCCAAGGACCAGGATGTGGTATCCGTGAGCTTTCGCAAGGGCAAGAACCGGCTCCTGGCCAAAGTGCTGAATGGGACGCACACCTGGCAGTTCTCCTGTCGCCTGCTGGGACCCGAAGGGACAAAGAATGCACTGCTCTCGGCGGCAAGCCAAGGCAAAACGGATATCGTCAAATCCCTGCTGGCGGACCGGGTCGACGTGAACGCGAGAGACTCTCGCGGTCATACCCCGTTGCATAAAGCCGCATACGCCGGCAGCAAAGAGATTGTCGAGCTGCTGTTGTCAAACGCTGTGGATGTCAATGCCAGGACGCCCGACGGCCAGACACCGCTGCACCTGACGAGAAGGGCGGGCCACAGACAAATTGGCGCCCTGCTTCTGGCCGGCGGGGCCGACCCGAACCTCCAGCCTTCGGACACCTCCACTCAAGTGGACGCTCTCTTTACCACCAGCCGCCGGGGCGATGTGCCCGGCGCCGCGGTGGCCGTCATTCAGGACGGCAAGGTGGTCCACAGGAAAGGCTACGGCCTGTCCAATCTGGAGCACGGGATCCCCTGCACAACGCAGACGAAATTCCGCATCGTCTCTCTCACGAAAGCATTCACCGCCATGGCCGTCATGATGCTGCACGAGCAGGGCCTGCTCCATCTCGATGATCCGATGGTCAAGTATCTGCCTGATTATCCACACGGAGAGAAAATCACGATCCGACAACTCCTGACCCATACGTCCGGCGTGCAAGAGCCTGTCTTGGCGCCGGAGGCGTCCGACCAACTCGTCCGATCGTGCACGCCGCTGGAGAAGCGATATGCCATGTGCCGCGATGAGCCCCTGGAGTTCGACCCCGGCCAGCGGTGGAGCTACAGCAATGCCGGCTACATCGTGCTCGGGTACCTCATCGAGAAGGTTTCCGGCCGATCCTATGAGACGTTCCTTACAGAGAACATCTTCAAGCCGCTTGGCATGAACAGTACAGGGTACGATCACCACGACACAATCCTGAAGCATCGTGCCACAGGATACTCGCGCGAAGGTGACACATATAAGAACGCGATGTACTTCGACATGTCCCTGTTCGGACCTTCGGGAGCTCTTTACTCCACCATCGAGGACATGGTGCTCTGGGACCAGGCCCTCTATGGCGGCAAGCTGATCAGGACGGAGCTGCTTCAGCAGGCCTTCACGCCTGCCAGGCTCAACGACGGCACCACGATTGACCACTACGGATTCGGCTGGGTGCTCGGGAGAAATCGCGGGCTCGACGAGATCCGTGCCACCGGAATGATGCCGGGCTTTGAATCCCAGATTGTGCGCATCCCGTCTCGACGGTTCAGCGTGATCATTCTATCCAACTGCACCGAGCTTGGCGTTCTCACGCTGGCGCACGAGATCGCGGAGATCTATCTTTGGCCGATCATGGAGCCTCGGGAGCCGGCAGCGAATCCATCATGAGGCGTATCAGGAAGCGGTTGGCACGCGGTGCTTCCGCCGGGCCAGCCTCGCTCTCAGGGCCTCCATGTACAGGTAAAAAACCGGCGTGACGTACAGGGTCAGGGTCTGTGAGAACAGCAGGCCGCCGACCACGGCGAGGCCCAGAGGCTGACGCGATTCCGCCCCGGCGCCAAGACCCAGGGCAATCGGCAGGCTGCCCATCAACGCCGCCATCGTGGTCATCATGATCGGACGGAACCGGATGAGACTGGCCTCCAGGATGGCATCGTGCGGGTTGCGGCCTTCCGTCCGCTGCGCCTCGATCGCAAAATCGACCATCATGATCCCGTTTTTCTTGACAAGGCCGACCAGCATGACAATCCCGACGAAGGCATAAATCGAAAGCTCGATCCGGAACAGAAGCAGGGTCACCAGCGCGCCGAAACCCGCAAAGGGCAAGGCCGAGAGAATGGTGATCGGATGAATGAAGCTCTCGTACAGCACGCCCAGCACCAGGTAGATGACCAGGATCGCCAGGGCCAGGAGCCAGCCCAGCCCTTTCAGAGACGACTGGAAGGCCTGGGCGGTGCCCTGGAAGCTGGTGCTGATCGTCGCCGGAAGAGTGTCCCGGGCCAGCTTATTGACCGTATTGACGGCCTCGCCCAAAGACGTGCCGGGTGCGAGATTGAAGGAGACCGTGACGGAGGGCAATTGGCCCTGGTGATTGATCGTCAGCGGGCCCACGTTCGTTCGCATACCCGCCACCGCGTTCAAGGGGACGAGCTGCCCGGTCTTGGCGCGGACATAGAGCATGCTCAGGGCGGCCGGGTCCAACTGGTACTTGTCCTGCAATTCCATGACCACGTAGTACTGGTTATTCGGCGCCAGGATCATCGACACCTGCCGGGAGCCGTAGGCGTCGTACAGGGCACTTTCGATCTGGGCGGCGGTGATGCCGGTCGCCGAGGCTTTGTCCCGCTGGATCTCCACATTGACCTGCGGGTTCTTCATCCGTAAGTCGCTGGTGACGTCCTGGAAGCCCGGCAAATCCTTGATCTTGTCCTCCATCAACATGGCGCGTTTATACAATTCCGTCGTATCCGGGCTCTGCATCGTGAACTGGTACTGGCTGCGGGACATACGGCCGCCGACCGAGATGGTGGGCGGGTTCAGCAGGAACACACGAATGCCGGGAATCGCGTTGAGGCTGGGCCTCCACTGCTGGATCAGCTCGTCGGCGGACGCCGTCCGCTCCGATCTGGGTTTCAGGCGGATCATCAGGTTGCCGCTGTTGCCGCCGGAGCTGCCGCGGGCCCCGGCGCTCGACATGAAGGACTGAATCTCCGGCTGGGCCTGCAAAATGGCGGTGACGGCTTTCTGATGCTCGAACATGGACTTGTAGGAAATGCCCTCGACGGCCTCCGTGGACCCGGAGATCTGCGCGCGGTCCTCGCTGGGCAGGAAGCCTTTGGGGATGAGAACGAATAAGGCGACCGTGGCCGCCAGGGTGGCCGCGGAGAAGACCATCGCGCTGCGCCGGTGCGCCAGGACCCAGCGCAACGTCCGCTCGTAGAAGCGCAGCATGAGCTGATAGATTCTCTCGGAGAAGGCGTAGGCCCGGCCGTGATGGATTTCGGCGGGAGGCTTCAGGAACCGGCTGGACAGCATGGGCGTCAGCGTCAGGGCAATGAAGCCCGACACGAGCACGGCCGCTCCAATCGTAACGGCGAACTCCCGGAACAGCCGGCCGATCAGGCCGCCCATGAAGAGGACCGGGATAAACACGGCCGCCAGGGAAAGCGTCATGCTCACGATCGTGAAACCGACCTCGTTCGCGCCGTCGACGGCCGCTTGGAGCGGCGGCTTGCCCATCTCCAGGTGCCGCACAATGTTCTCCAGCATCACGATGGCATCGTCCACGACGAATCCCACTGACAGCGTCAGGGCCATCAGCGAGAGGTTGTCGAGACTGTAATGATTGAGGTACATGATGGTGAAGGTCCCGACAATCGCCATCGGCAGTGCCAGGCTCGGGATGATGGTGGCCGATACGTTGCGGAGAAACAGGAAGATGACCAGCACGACCAGAAAGAGGGTCAGCAGCAGGGTGAACTCGACATCCCGCACCGATTCCTTGATCGAGAGGGACCGGTCAAACAGAGTCTGCACGGTGACGGAGGCCGGCAGTTGACTGCGGAAAGTGGGCAGGAGTCTCTTGACGGCGTCCGCGACCTCGACCGTGTTGGTGCCGGGCTGACGCTGGATCGCCAGCACGATGGACCGCTGCTGATCAACGCCGTTGAAGTACCACGCTGCCACCTTGTCGTTCTCGACGCTATCGGTGACTTCGGCGACGTCGCTGAGCCGCACGGGCGAGCCGTTGCGATAGGCGATGATGAGAGGCCGGTACGCCTCGGCCGTGTTGAGCTGTCCGGACGCCAGGACGGTAAACGCGCGGTGCGGGCCGTAGAGAATCCCCGTGGGCAGGTTCACGTTGCCGGTCTCGATGGCCGCCGCCACTTCATCGATGCCGATGGCTTTGCTGGAAAGTGCCATGGGGTCGAGCCTGACCCGGACGGCGTATTTCTGTCCGCCGTGGACCTGCACCTGGGCCACGCCGCTGACCGTGGAGATGCGCTGGGCCATCAGCGTCTCGGCGTACTCGTTCAGCTCGTACAACGGGAGGGTCGGACTGGTCAGCGCGAGAAAGAGAATCGGCTGGTCGGCGGGATTGACTTTGTAGTACGTCGGCGGACTCGGCATGTCCCGCGGCAGGTTGCGCACGGCCCGGGATATGGCCGCCTGGACGTCCTGGGCGGCGCCGTCGATGTCGCGGGTGAGACTGAATTGAATGGTAATCTGGGTGCTGCCGAGCGCGCTGGAGGACAGCATCGAATCGATCCCGGCGATGGTGGAGAACTGGCGTTCCAGGGGCGTCGCCACGGCGGCCGCCATCGTCTCGGGGCTGGCGCCGGGCAGCGAGCCCGAGACCTGGATCGTGGGGAAATCGACGTTCGGCAGGTCGCTCATCGGAAGCTGCCGGAACGCGGAGATGCCGAACAGCAGGATGCCCAGCATGACGAGGGTCGTCATCACCGGCCGGTTGATGAAGAGAGACGTAAAGCTCATGGATGTGTCACCTCACCTCGCTCCTTCGCCACGGCCGGGGAGCGTCGGCGGCTGGGATGAATCCTTGACTTGCACGCGTGCACCCGGAACCAGCCGGAGCTGGCCATCGGTGACAACCACTTCACCCGCCTGCACCCCTGCCACCACCGTCTCGTTGTCGGCGGCCCTTTTCACGGTGATGGGCCGGGCCTCGACGGTCTGATCCGATTTGACCACGTACACGAACTGATTGCTCTGGCCGGTTTGAATGGCCTGCGACGGCACCACGATGGAATTCGGCTCCTGCGCGATCGTCAGGACCACGTCCGCATACTGCCCGGGCCAGAGCCGCCGGTCCTGGTTGGCAAATGTGGCACGCAGATGAATCATGCGGTTATCGGAGTCCACGGTATTGTCAACAAAGGACAGACTGCCGTGAATCGGCTCGCTGCCTTCCCCGGACGGCGTCACCGCGACATCCAGCTCGTGGCTCGCCCTCTCTCTCCGTATCGCCGGCAGGTATTGCTCCGGGACCCGAAAGCTGACGTAGATCGGATCCATCTGCCGGATGCTCACGACCGAAACGTCGTTGGCCTTGATCAGGTTGCCCTGGTGGACGTGCAGGCTGCCGGCACAACCGTCCACCGGTGAGCAGATCGAACAGTAATCGAGCTGGAGCGCCGCGTTCTCGATGGCGGCCTTGTCGGCACTGACCGCCGCCCGCAGCATCTCCACCGCCGTCATGGCCGTGTCGTACTGATCCTGCGAGGTAAAGCCTTTTTGGAGCAGCTCCGTCTGCCGGGTCGTCTCTCGTTCCGCATTCTTCAATTGGGCCTGATCTTTTTCCAGGTTCGCCTGTGCCATTTTCAGGGCGGCCTGCGGCTGGCGCGGATCGATCGACAGGAGCAGGTCTCCTTTCTTGACCATTTGCCCCTCGGTGAAGTGTACCTGCATCAGGACGCCGGTCACCTGCGCTTTGATCTCCACATTGGCGTACGCTTCGACGTCACCGAAGCTCCGCACGGCAACGGCCGTGGTCTTCTGTTGGACCTTCGCTACCGTGACCGGCACCGCGGGGCCGCCCCCAGCCCCCGGCATCTGCCTGGCCGGCAGGCGCTTGGAGCAACCGCCGGGACAGAGCAGGCTGACCGCCAGGGCGAGAAGGCTGAGCCATTTCGTTAGGCAGAGGTATCGTCTGCTTTGCGTAGGCACGGACGAAAGAATGTTCATCATCATATTCTGCAATCCTTGTCGAGCGTGGCCGTAGCCGCCGATTTACCGTCAAGACGCATCCGACAACTTCACGGGCTCACGTCCCGGGCCGGCAATACCCCGCCGCTCTAATAGCGAGCCCTCCAGTCTATACATTTCCACGAACGACTTCAAATAGCTGATGACGGCCTGAATTTCGTCGATCTGGCTCGAGACATAGTCCCGCTGGGCCTGGCCGACCAGCAGCGAGGTGGATTTGCCCAGCCGGAACTTCTCGGTCTCGACGCGGAGCTTCTCCTCCTGGAGCTTGCGCGTGGCGGCCGTGGCGGCCACCTGTTCCTGCGAGCGGACAATCTCCAGGTATGCGCTTCTCACGTCCACATCGATCAATTGGGACAGATTGTCGATCGACTCTCGCGCCTGCTGCCGCGTGAGGACAGCGCGAAAGTGGCGGGCCCGGGCGCCGCGATTCCCCAGTGGATACTCGAAGTCGAGCCCGACCAGCGCATCATAATTGTTCTCGTCGAGGTTTTTCAGCGACCCGCCGAACGAGTCCGCAAAGCCGGTACGGCCGAGAGTGGCAAACAGGTCGAGCCTCGGCAGCAGGCCGTTGCGGGTCTTGACGATCTCCAGCTCATCTCGCTGCCATAAGAGTCTCGCCTGATTCAGGTCGGGACGCATCTGCATTGCCAGAGCCACGTGCGACTCCACGTCGTCGAGCGTGATCGAGGGGCTTACGGGAGGACTGGTCAGCACGACCGCCCGGTCCCAAAAACTGGCGCCCGGCTCCGCCGGACTGGCGCCCCGAGGGTTGACCAGACGCAGCAGAGCCAGCTTCGTTTTCGCCAGAGTGCTGCGGGCATTGATGAGACCCTCGCGACGCAAGGCAACCTCGGCCTCGGCCGCCGATAGCTCGGTCGGCGCCAGGTCGCCCAATTTGATTCGCTCCCGGGTTTCCTCCAATTGCTTTTGCGCCAGCTCCAGGGATTGCTGGAAAATCTCGATCCGGCGTTCCGCCAGAACATAGTCCCAATACGTCTCCTCCACCTGGGCGACCAAGGCCTGCGCGAAACCCCGCAGCTCGTACTGTGAGATCTTGACATCGATCTTCGCCTGGTTCACCGAGGCCAGGTTCACCGCCGGTCCGAAACCCCGCAGGAGCGACTGCGTGGCGTTGAACCCGATTCTCGAGGCGTACTCATCCTCGACCGGGCCGATGATCTCGTTGGGAGCGGTCGTGCCGATCAGACCCAGTGAAGTCCCCGTGGGCAGGAACTCCTGAACACCGACGGCGGCGGAGGCCCCGCTGAATTCCGATTCGGCCGGTCCCCCGGCAATCTTGTCCCGCTCGTAAGCCAATTCCGCCCTCACAATGGGGTCAAAGACGGCGAGTCCCTCCTGCACAAATGTCCGCGTGATCTGGGGCTCGAACCGCTGCACCACCAGCGATCTATTGTTCTCCAGGGCTGATAGCGTGGCCTGCTCGATAGTCATCTGCAGAGGCCCCCCCGCCGGTTCGGAGGAGGGATGCCCTTGCTGGTCCGGCTCCTGTTCTCTGTCCTCTGTCTTTAGTCCTCCATCTTGCGACCTCTTGGAGCCGAGATAATCCTCGGAGCTGCGCGCGTCATATTCCGCGCACGAACAGCACAAGCATGCCAAAAACAGTCCAATCCAGAGGTTTTTATCTGACCTCAACCACGCGATGCCCATCTACTTTTACCTCACGTCATTTGCGGCAAAGACCCATGATAGACGCTTGTGAGGAGAAGGAAATTGCCACCGTTGCCTCATCCCATTCTTCGCAAAGACCCGGGGGGCCCGGCGCAAAGCGACAAGAATAGGATATCGATGGCAGAATGTCCAGTGCTTCTTCGCAAGAGCAGGCGAGAGGCATGCACGACAATATTGTAGCGAGCCAAATACGCGGTCGGTCGGAGTACCGGTTCCGAATGACTCTGGGCCTTTCGTTGTCATTTCGACCGAAGGCCGAAGGCCGGAGCGGAGAAATCTGGCCGCGAATGGGCGCTACGCCAGATTCGCAGCCAGATGTCGCGACTACGCTACGCTTCGCTCGACATGACAGACGGCGCAACATACCCTCCGAATCGAGGTGAGCCCCAAACGAATTCATCCCTCCTGCCCTGCCCCTTTTTTCTCGTGCACCCGGCGAGAGACACGCGTGTCGTTAAGGATGTGAAGCGAGTTCACGGCAGGGATACGTCCGGGTTGGGGACAAAGCCCCGGTGCCACTTCTGGAGCCACAATTCTCGCAGGGGCACCCTTTCCACGCGGCTGTCCACGAACCCGAGGTTGATCGCCATCTTGTGACGGTCGATGCAGAATCGACCCATGAAGTAGCCTTCGCCATGCGGGTACCCGGGGTAGCCCTGCACACCGGTAAGGTCATTCGGGACCTTGTCGATGCTGTAGGGCCAGGCACCCACCCACACGGAATCACCCAGCAAGGGCACTGAGCCTCCGGCATCGGAGTATTTCTCGAAAAAGTTCTTATCCTGGCCGGGCAGGCTCGGCCGGTAGATTGTGTCCTTGGGCAGCAGCCACAGGTTCAGCCCGTAGCTGCCCTCGCCGCCCAGGAACCGCCACGACTGATACGCCGAACCCCAAAACGACTCGTCCGATCTGGCCTGCCGTTTCGCCATCGGGCAAAACGCCACTTCCATGACGCCCTCGATATGCGTCTCGGGATTGGTCTTATACTCTTGAGCGCTGAGGTACGGGGCCAGTTGGTGGAACCAGTACTCGCCCTTCAGATGCGAGAACGGCATCGTCCGGTCCTCGTGGTCGAGAGCATACAGGTTCATCGCCAGGCACAACTGGCGCTGGTTGCTCTGGCAGGCGCCGGCGCGTGCCTGCTTGCGGACGTACCCGAGCGCCGGCAACAACAAGGCCATGAGAATGGCGATGATGGCAATCACCACCAGAAGCTCGATCAAGGTGAAACCCCGCCGTGGCATTCTCATAGCCGCACCTGCTCACACGCACCATACTGGACTACTGATTGTGCCATTATACCACGGGGATACACGCCGTGCCACACGGATTTCACGCCGTGAATCAGAGGGTAGTATTTCGAGATGCGAGAAAACTCCCTGAGAATCCAAGAGAACAGCTCACGTCATTTCGACCAATCCCGAAGCCCATCCCGCTGTCATTTCGACCAAGGCCGAAGGCCGCGCGGAGACACGTAGCATAGCGGAGAGCCCCGAAGGGCAATCTGGCCCCGAATGGACGACACGCCATATTCGAGGCCAGATGTCTCGACTCCGCTGCACTGCAAAGGCGCAACATCTTGTTTTTTTAGGAAGCATTTTTGGTTGCGGCCGGAGGCCGCGCCGCGCTCCGCTCGACATGACAGGGCGCCGGGTGCCATGTCTACGCTCGCGTAGACATGCGCGCTTCGATGGCCAAGACATGCTTACGCCAGCGTAAGCATGGCACCCGAGGCGGGACAAACCGTCGCAGGAAGTCGTTTCTTCCTCCCGCCCACCGCCAAGCGGCTAAGCGACTCGACATGACGACGCGCGCCGTGCGCTCGCATTGGTTACAACCGCCGGCTACGTCCAGGCAAAACCGCTGGCTTGCGGCTTCCCAAAGGGCGACGAGTGCATTACTCTGTCTCTGGTGACCCGCAGACGCCGGTTCGCCGGGCCGCAATACTGGACAAGGGGACATAGCATGGTGGACAGGTTCAATCGTCGTCACTTTCTCGGAATCGTCGGCGCTGGGGCCTCGGCCCTCGTCTTGCCCCTACAGCGGGTCTCAGCGCAAGCCGGCGCCCGCGAGAGGGTAATGAAACTGCCCCCGGAATGGCTCAATCCTCCGAGCGAGTTTTCGCAGGCGCCGTTCTGGTTCTGGAACGATGAGCTGTCCGAGCAGGAATTACTGCGACAGATGGACGATTTCCGGGCGCACGGCGTTTCGGCTTTTGTGATCCATCCACGGGCTGGACTGCCGAAGAGCATCGGATGGCTGAGCGAGCGGATGATGGGCCTCATGCGGTTTGTGATCGAACGGGCCGCGGAGCGGGACATGTGGGTCATCCTCTATGACGAGGGGATGTATCCGAGCGGCTCGTCGAGCGGGCAGGTCGTGGCGACGAATCCGGCCTTTCGGACCCGCGGCTTGGTGTGTATCGATCTCGATGATGCCAAGCCGCAGACGCAGGTGCAGGGCGTGCGAATCGGCGCCGACGGCAAGCCGGAGCTTGCACCGGGCCAGAATCTGGTGGCCGTCGTTCCTCGCAAGAAGGACGGACACCGGCTCGCTGTGATCGACCAGGCGGCCCAGGACGGGTATTCCGTGATTCGGGGTCTCCATTTCGTGCAGGAGGACCCGCCGCGTCGGGCCGATCACCGGGAGGTGCCGGAGAATCAGCCGCCGGGCGCCGACATCCTGAATCCGGAGGCGGTCGCCTGCTTCATTCAATTGGTCTATCAGAGATACTACGATCAGTTCGGCCGGCACTTCGGCAAGACAGTCAAGGCGATTTTCACCGACGAGCCGTCGCTGCTGGCCAGAGGGGCGGAGCGCGGGATGGTCCCCGGAACCACGGGCATCCTGGAGCACGTCAATGCCTTCCTGGGCTACGACTTCACGGCACATCTGCCGGCGTTGTGGTACGAGGATGAGCCGGATGCCGCCCGCCATCGACGCGACTACAACCGCGCGCTCCAGGTCCGACTGGAGCAGACGTTCTACCAGCCGATCTCCGCGTGGTGCGAATCGCACGGCGTCTGCCTAACCGGCCATCCGATGGGCACCGATGACATCGGCCAGTTGCGCTATTTCCAGATCCCCGGCCAGGACATCGTCTGGCGGTACATCGAGCCGGACAAGCCCAACGCTCTCGAAGGCGAGCAATCGACCCAGGCCAAATGTGCCTCCGCGGCGATGATTCACTTGGGCCGGCGTCGCAACATGAACGAGTTCTGCGGCGCCTACGGGCCGAGCTTCACCTTCGAGGAGATGAAGTGGCTGGCGGGCTGGCTGCTCGTGCGCGGCTGCAATCTGCTCGTGCCGCACGCGTTCTACTACTCGGTGCGCGGCCCCCGGATCGACGAGCGTCCGCCGGACGTCGGACCCAATAACATCTGGTGGCCGCAGTACAAGCCCTTCGCCCAGGCGACGGCGCGCCTCTGCTGGCTCAACACGGACAGCCGGCACGTCTGCTCGCTGGCCATCCTCGGATTGAACGATTCCCTGCTCTGGCGGGCGGCGAAGGTCTGCTTCCAGCATCAGCGCGACTTCAATTACCTCGAAGCGCGTCATTTGTGGGAGGACGCCTGCGTAGACCGCGACGGCATTCGCATCGCGGGGATGCACTATCGCGTGCTGGTCCTCGAGGAGGACCCGCCGGAGAAAGCGAAATCGGCCGTGGACGTGTTGACCGAAGCCGGGCGGGTCGTTCGCTGGAACGAGAAGCTAAGCGACGCCGAATTCATCGGCCGGATCGATGCATTGATTCCGCCGGATGTGCAGGTTTCGCCGGGGACGGCGGACCTGCGGGTGCGCCACGTCCAGAAAGCAGGCACAGACTTCTATCTGCTGTTCAACGAGGCCGCCGCCGCGCTTGAATTCAGATTGAATCTGGCGGCACGGGGCCGGTGGTCCCTTCTGGACCCGGTGAGCGGCGCGCACACATCTCTGCCGGGTGACGCCCCGATCCAACTTGCGGGACATGCAATACAGGTGTTAGCTGTGGAAAAAGATTGAAGGATCCGACGTGCGACGGTCGGCGTTGTAGTGGTACAAGAGCCAATCACGGGACAGATGGTGGACAGAGTATGGAACGCAGGGAGTTTCTTCAGATCGCTGTAGCTGGCGGCTCGGCACTGGCGGCTGCCGGCTTATCATCTTGCGCCGGCTTGACGGTCGGGAGCAGAACGACCGCCGGCGGGAGCGCAGCCGCGCCCTTCGCGCTGGGCGAATCGACCCTGTCGGAACTGCAGGCGGATATGCAATCCGGCAAGCGCACGGCCCGATCCATCACGGAGTTGTACCTGGACCGCATCGAAAAGATCGATGGGCGTGGGCCGTCTCTCAAGTCGGTCATCGAAGTGAATCCGGATGCCGCCAGGATCGCGGACAGACTGGACCAGGAGCGCCGGCAGGGCCTGGTCCGAGGCCCGATGCACGGCATTCCCGTGCTCATCAAAGATAACATCGGCACGGCGGATCGAATGACCACCACCGCCGGCTCGCTGGCCCTCCAAGGTTGCATTCCCGCACGGGACTCGTTCGTCGCGAGGCAGTTGCGTAACGCGGGGGCGGTCCTGCTCGGCAAGACCAACCTCAGTGAATGGGCGAACTTCCGCTCGACGCGTTCCAGCAGCGGTTGGAGCGGGCGCGGCGGACAGACGCGAAACCCCTACGCTCTCGATCGCAATCCGTCCGGATCGAGCTCGGGCTCGGCGGTGGCGGTGTCGGCGAATCTCTGTGCTGCAGCGATCGGCACCGAGACCGACGGCTCCATCGTCTCTCCATCGTCCGCGAACGGCATCGTGGGAATCAAGCCGACGGTTGGGCTCATCAGCCGGTCCGGCATCATCCCGATTTCCCACCGGCAGGATACCGCCGGACCCATGGCACGCACGGTCCGGGACGCCGCTATTTTGCTCGGCGTCCTCACGGGAATCGACCCGCGGGACCCGGAAACCAGCGCAAGCAAAGGCAAAGCATACCCGGACTATACCAAGTTCCTCGATCCGCACGGACTGACCGGCGCACGCATCGGTGTGGCGCGCGGCTTCTTCGGTTTCCACGACCGGGTGGACAAGGTCATGGAAGACGCTCTCGCCGTGATGAAGGACCTCGGTGCGGTTCTGGTGGACCCGGCGGATATCGCAACGACGCGGATGTACGACAATGCCGATCTGGAGGCGCTTCTCTACGAATTCAAGGCCGATCTCAACCAGTACCTCGCCGCGCTCGACAAAGACGCAGCGGTCCACTCTCTGCAGGAGCTGATCGAATTCAATGAGGCCAACAAAGATCGAGAGATGCCCTACTTCGGCCAGGAATTGTTCCACCTGACGCTCAAGAAAGGCGACCTTTCCAGCCCGGAATATGTGAAGGCCCTGGAACGGGTGCGGCGGCTCGCCCGGGACGAGGGCATGGATGCCACACTGAACAAACACCAACTGGACGCGCTCGTCGCGCCCACGGAGGGGCCGGCATGGTTGACGGACTGGATCAACGGCGACCACTGCATGGGAGGCAGCTCGTCCGCGGCCGCCAAGGCAGGCTACCCCAGCATCACGGTGCCGGCCGGATTCATTCATGGCCTGCCGGTCGGCCTCTCCTTTTTCTCGCGCGCGTTCAGCGAACCGCTGCTCATCAAGCTGGCTTACGCCTTCGAGCAGGCCACCAAGCATCGCCGGCCGCCGCAGTTCCTGCCGCATGCACCCGTTGCGTGAGATTTGCGCACCGATGCAGCCGGCGGCTGATCCGGCGTGGTTTGAGGGCGACAGGAAACCGTATTACCTCAGCATGTCCTCATACAGTCTGTATCGTGTCGGTTTCATTCCGGCTTCCTCATAAGCGTGCTGCGCCACACGATTGGACTGCTCGACGTACAGGCGGATGCCGCAGACCTCCGGGCGGCGCAAGGCCTCGGCTTTGACGAATTCATGGAGCTGCTTGAATACGCCGTGACGCCGGGACGCCGGCCGCACGTACAGGCTCTGAATCCACCAGAACAGGCCGGACCGCCAATCGCTCCATTCGAACGTGATCAGCAGGCACCCCACGACCTCGCCCTTGCTCTCGGCCACGACGTAAAACCCGTAATTGGGATTGTCAAAGACCGCCCGGATGCCCGACGTTATCGTCTCCGGACAAAGACGCCTGCTCTCCGTCTCCCGGGCCATGGCCATGTTGAGCTCGGCAATGGCCTCAACGTCGCGCGGCTCGGCGATTCTGACTTGCAGCTCACTCGCCATTTGTCGCTCCTCAGGATCGATATTCCGCATCCGGTGGCCCGGAAGAGACGCAAAATCCCGCGTCTCTGCTGGAGCGGAAACGCCACGTTCATAGTTCACGTGCGCGCTGCTGCAACTGCTGCAGGCCCTCGGGATGAATCGCTCGGCAGTAGCGCAGGTCGGCATATTGGAGGTACCAATCCGCCATCCGGAGGACGGACGACAGCGGACGGACGACGGCAGTCTGTCCTCCGTCTTCTGTCTTCTGTTCTCCGCCCTCCGAAATCCGCAGGCGCTCCGAGAACGCGTGCAGCGTCTCGCCGGGACTGCGACGCCAGCCGAGAGCCTTGACCTTGCGGTCCATGGCGGCCAGCATCTTGTGCAGGGCCACGAGTTGGGGACCTTTCGCCGCCGCCAGCCGGGCCAGGCTCCGGGATTTCTTATAGCGTCGAAACAGGGCGAGCCACAAGGCGCCGCCGAGGAACGCGACCGACACGGATATGCCGGTAAAGAGACTGTAGGACTCGAACAACCAGCCCAGAATGCCCAGCAAGCCGTAGTCATACACCGCCTGCAGGAACTGACGCAGGAAAAGAGAGCCGCTGCCCGCCTGGCGCGCCAGTTCCTCTGGCGACTCCTCGCCCAGGTTTTCCTGAACGGTGGCCTCCACGATGGTCCACTCGCGGCGCTCCGCGTCCCAGGCCTCGACCCAGGCGTGGGCATCCATGTTCCGCGCGACCCAGGCCTCGCCCCGCTCATCCTTCTGCGTGACGAGAAAGCCCGTGACATACCGGGTCGGCACGCCGACGAAGCGCAGCAGAATCGCGGCACCGGAGGCAAAGTACTCGCAATAGCCCGTGGAGTCCTCCAGCAGAAAGTGCGTCAACGCATCCTCGTCAATCGGAATGTCCACACCGAGCGAGTACGTGTAGTTGGTGCGGAAGTAATTGACGACGGCGTCCGCCTTCTCGGCCGTCGTGGTGCAGCCGGCAAGAATCTTGTTCGCCAATTGCTGGATGCGCGGATCAAGCTGCGGAGGAATCTCCAGCATCCGGTGCAACTGCAGGCCGGTGGGCGCGTGCGCATTGGGTGCCGTCGTGTAGACAATGCGGTAGCCCATGCTGCTGCGCGCGTAGTGAGGATAAAGAATGCCATCAACATCACGCCACAACCAATCGAACGGCGCTTCGATGGAGCATGCTCCCAGCGGCGTGAAGATCACATCGGAGATGGAGGACTCATGGCGGATGACCATGGACTTGGGAGCGTCTCGGTCATCCAGGCGAAAGAGTCTCGTTCGCCCCACGAGATACAGACTCGGCTCGGGAAAAATCGGCTCACGCTCCAACAGGTCGCGCCACTCCGACCGACGGTACATGTCGAATACCCGGGCTCGCAAATAGCCTGGGCTGCCGGCACAGGTGATCGTCAGCACCGGCCTCAGGTCCTGATCCTGCTTGATTTCCAGGACGCCGGAGAGGCGGCCGCTTGTGGAAAAGCCCACCTGCGCGATACTGTCCGTCGCGCCCTCCAGCGTGATGGCGCCCCGCCAGAACCATCCAGGGAGAAAATTGAGCGTCTCCACGTTGTGATACAGCAGCGAGCCGGCAATCCAGCCGAGATTGATGGCCAGGACAAGAAGAGCGAAGTGGGACATGCTGAACGGGAAATAGGACCGGAAGGACCTGTGGGACTCACGGGACCTGTTCTCCTGCTGCCCATTGTCGTCGGCAATCCGAGGGGCCACGGCATAAAGCAGGGCCAGTGTGACGCCCAGCAGTTCCGACAACCGGAAGGTGAGATACATATCATCGAGCAGCAGGGCCTGGCCGGCGGCCATGACGGTCGCCAGGTGGAATAATCCCAATGAGCCCGGCAGTCGCTCCGGCGGCCGCAGGAACAGGACGAGAACCATGGAGGACAGAAAATAGCGGGCGATGGTCTCCCAGGCGAACGCCGCCGCCTCGTCGGTCCGGACATGTGCGTACCGGCACTGCACCGCAAACAGGACCGCCAGCACCAGCAACAGCAGCGGCGCGATGATCCGCCTCTGCCGGATATCCCACGTGAATCGCCCGTGCAGGCCCACCAGGCCCAGCATGCACAGAATGGCCGGAAAGGCAATGTCGCCCGATGCCCATGCCGTCAGCACCGAGCCGCCCAGAATCATGACAACAGCAATGGTCCTTTGCGTCTTCACAGGTGTTCGATCCGCCCCGCCAGAATCTCGTCCGCCGATAGAAACTGGATGTCGCCGTAAGGGCCGGCCCCTGCGCCTGCCCCCTCTGTTTCGGGCAACCACGGGAGGTTGCCCCTGCTGGCGTCCGGCTCACCCACGACAACGATCGTGCTGTGGCAGCCGGCACGGTCGGCCAACTCCAGCATCTGCCTGTACGTGTCATCCCAGCGCAATAGAATGAAAATCGCCTCCGAGATCTCTTGGAATCGCTCCTCCACGAGCGGCCCGATCTGCTCCGCGGAATAGTCTTTTGACGGCTCGACGGCCGCCAGAAGCTCGTGAATCCGGTCAACGCGCGTCAGCTTGGGCTCGGACGTGAACCGATGCAAATCGAGACCCGCGAGCAACAGATCGATGAGACAATCCCGGTAAATCGTGAAAGCGACGGACGCACAGAGGCTGACCGCCGCCTCCAGCTCCTTGACCTCCTTTGATTTCGACTTCAGTCGCGTGGGCGGCACGCGGGTGTCCAATATCAGTGCCGCGTAACTGTCGAGGTCGTCGTCGTACTCCTTCGTCGCAGGCACCGACAGGCGGGCCCAGGCGCGAACGTCGATGCGCCGGGGCGAGTCGCCGGGCATGAACGGACGGTTTCCGATGTACTCCGGCGAGGCTCCCGTCCGCGCGCCGGGTCGCAGGCCGCTGGTCGTGACGTGGCGACTGATGCAGCGCAGCGGCATTTGCAGCAGAGAGAGCGGCGGCAGAACGGTCCAGGTCTCCTCCTGGTCGCGCGCGGCGCCGAAATGGAACAGGTTGAACGGGAAGCTCGACTGGCATACCGGCTGCCGGACCCGATAGCGGCCGCGGCGCTTGGGCCGGATGGCGACACTCACTTCGGCTGTTTCACCCGACGCGAGGCGAGAGACCATGGGCGTGTCCCCCACCACTTCAATCGCCTCCGGCCAGCCTTGGAATTGCAGGTGCAGGTTATAGGCCGGAAGGCGTCCGGTATTCTTGAGCAGATACGTCAGTCGGACCGTCTGGCCCGCGATGACGCGATCGGGCACATTGCCGTTTACCGAAATTCGCGGCCGCAGCACGAAACCGATCACCAAGGCCATCAGCATGACCGAGACGAGAATCGAAAGCACGCCGAACGCGGGGACAATCAGGGCAGCCAACGCGACGTAGATGGTTCCTCGCAGAATCATCTTGCCGGGGTCGGTCAACCCGAACCGCAACCTGCTCTCGGCTTTCGTCATCGTGACGGTCGCCTCCTCAGACCGGTACCTTGATCCGGCCGACAATATCCGAGACAATCTGCCTGGCGCTCGTGCCGCTGTAGCGCGTCTTCGACGTCAGGATAATCCGGTGCGGCACCACATGCGGAACGACCCATAATACATCATCCGGCGTGGCATAATCGCGGCTCTCGAAATAGGCGTGCGCCTGGGTCGCCCGCGACAGCATCAGCGTGCCGCGCGTGCTGATTCCGAGCTGGAGGCGGTTATCGTGCCGTGTGGCATGGACGATCTCCACGATGTATTCCAGGACGCTGTCGTCCACGTGAATCTCGGCCACCTCCTGCTGAATCTGCCGGATCTGTTCCAGGCCGAGCACCGGCCCGATTCGTTCGAGCGGCTGGCTGCGGGCATGCGACTTGAGGATATCGACCTCGACCGCCGCCGTCGGATAGCCGATGCCAAGCCGGACCAGAAAGCGGTCCAACTGGGCCTCGGGCAGCGGATACGTGCCGTGGAACTCGATCGGGTTCTCCGTCGCGATCACCAGGAACGGCTGCGGCAGCGGATGACGCTGGCCCTCAATCGTGGCCTGGTTCTCATTCATGGCTTCCAGCAGCGCCGATTGCGTCCTCGGCGAGGCCCGGTTGATCTCATCGGCCAACAGAATGTTGCAGAAGATCGGTCCGGGATCGAACTTGAATTCGCCGTTGACCGGATTGTAGATGGAAGAACCCAGAATATCCGCCGGCAGCAGGTCCGGCGTGAACTGAATCCGGCGGAACTTGGCATCGATGCTCTTGGCCAGCGCCTTGGCCAGCGTGGTCTTGCCCACCCCCGGAACGTCCTCGATCAGGACGGAGCCCCCCGCCAGCAGCGCGACGACCATCACGTCGATGCTTTCGCTCTTGCCGTAGATGACATTCTGCAGATTCTCCTTCAGCGGCGTCAGCCGCGGGTTCTCTATGCGAGTGGTCGTCACAATGCTTCTCCCGAATCGTGGTTCCGTCTTCCAGGTCTCAACAGAGCGTTATCAGCAATACGTTCCGGCCGAAAATCGTATTCTCAGGGCCGGTTTGGCCCACAGAATATGCCTCGTCCGCCGTCGCATTGCCATCGCACACACATCTGTCATCTCATCTTCAGTATACCCGTTCCCGGCCCCTCCTGGCAAGCTCTCCCCATCAGCGCTACCCTCCTGAGAAACTACCCGGCCGAAATGACAACGAAGGGCCAGAAGTTGTTCCGAACCGGTATCCCAGCCAACGGCGTACCTGGCCTGCCATAATCTTGTCGTACGTCCAAATCCGGCCGTGGCCTCGGTTTGCTGTGGTCGAGTGTTGATGGGAGAGCCGCACGAGCGTAGAATGAGGCCCGAAAACCGGAACAGCAATGAAAGGTTGGCCTATGATTGCTTGCGGCGGATGGCATTCCACATACGTGCGCGGGAGAGTGAACGTGGTAAGGAGACCACGCGGCGGCACGATCATCAACATCCTCACGGGCGTGGTCTTCTTCGGCCTGCTCGCATTTGGCATCCTCTGGATCATGAAGACGGCGGGCGAGGCGGGTCAGCAGTACACCGGCGCGATGATCGATACACGGGACAAGGCCACCGCCGTGACGTGCCAGATGAATCTGCGCACCATCGGCCAGAACCTGCAAATGTATGCCATGAGCAACGAGGGCTTCCCCGGCAGTCAGCAGGAGTTGGTGAGTTTCTGTGGTAACTCGCGCCTCTTCCGCTGTCCCGACCCGAACGGCGGGGAATTCATCTACGTGCCCGGCCAAGGCGGGGACATGCCGGCCTCCAACGTCCTGGTGTACGAGTCCAAACCCGTCCACAACGGCCGCTGTAACGTGCTTTTCCTCAGCGGGCAGATAGCGTCCCTCACCCCCGAAGAACTCAAACAGGCCCTCGCCGCCACGCTGGCCCGACGCCGGTAATCCTCGATGAAAGACAGTTTGCGATGTTCTTCCCGCGCGTTTTGTCATCCTGAACAGAGCTTGGCATGAACCCGGATGAGCGTGGAGCAAGCGAATCGTGACAGCAATAGAGATTCTCAAGCAAGCGCAGGGCATGAGGCTGGAGGATGAAGATGGCCAGGTGGGAGAGTTGCGATTGCTTCCGGGCCTGTCCGAGCAGGAGTTGAAGGACCTGGAGGCGCGGCTTCCCTGCCCTCTGCCCGACGAGGCACGTGAGGTGCTCTCCTGCTGCCGGGGACTCGAGGGCATCCTCGAATCGGTCGATTTCGCGGGTCTCGAGGGCGGGTTCGGGATGGAAGAGATCTTCCCGCACGCCATCGCCATCGCGCACGACGGCTTCGGCAACTACTGGATCGTGGACCTGACCAGCGAGTCCACGTCCTGGGGTCCCATCTTCTTCGCCTGCCACGATGCCCCGGTGATCGTCTTTCAAACGGACAGCTTCGCTCACTTCATCAGTGAGATCCTGCGGCTCGGCAATCCGCCCTGGCAGAGCGAGATCGACGAGGTCCACGAGGGTCACCAGAGCAGAATCTGGCGCGACAATCCCGGCACGATGACGCACGAGCAATGCCTGAACTCCGGCGACCCCGACCTCGCCGCCTTCGCCCGCTCGCTCGATGAGACGTACCTCTTCATCGACCTGCGCCACGCGAAGACCGGCGACGGCTTCTCCTGGGGTCGCTACGGCCCCCAAACCATCAACAAGCGCTTCGGAGAGAAGCGTATCTTCGCCTACCAGGTACGAAAGCCGTTCTGGCAACGCCTTTTCCGAAAGTGAAAGCAGGAAACGCTGAGGGCCTGTTTTTCCATTCCCCGCGCGACAGCTTTTGCGGTTTCTCGGACCGATACCGGTAGATTCCGCCGATTTTGCCAAGTGGGTACCGGAATCCTGCCGATAAGGGTAGGGAGACCGGGCACGGTCCGGCTCTGCGAGTCCGCGGAGGCTCCGGAGCCGAGGTGCGGGTGCCTGGTTTCGGTTGTGATAGCGTGGGGTCGGATCGAGCAATACATGACATGATTCTGAGAGATAGTTGTGAATAATCAACTCGCTATCAGTCTTCTCAGCGCAGGCCTGCTCCTGGCGGGCTGTGCCTCGAGGGTCGCGGTCGAGCAGGTGCAGGAAGTGCAGCCGAAGAGCGTGCCCCCGTTCGCTACCGGTGAAGTGGCCCGGCCGCTGGAGTTTCGCAAAATCGTGGTCAAACTGCCCCGGGGCGAGCGGATCGGGAGCCTGCAGGCGGGGACCCTGTGCGTCGAGAAAGCCCCGCTGACGTGGCAAGGCGGACGGGTCACGCTGCCCGTCGAGGAGTTCATCCAGGTTTTCCGTGAGGAGCTGGAGAAGGCGAATTGCCCCGTCGTAGGCAATCCGGACACGCTCTTTGAGGACCCGGCGGAGTGGGACGCCGAGTACCTGGTGGCGGGCCTCATCAAGGAGATGAAAGCCAACATCTGCTATCCCTACGCGAACGCCGGCAACTATGACACGGCGCGCGGCTCCACGTACATGAAAGTGGACTGGCAGGTCTACTCGCGGCTGCGGCGGCGGGTCATCTACGAGGCCAGCACGGAGGGCGTGAGCCATCTGCCGACGGATACGGACCGCGGCGACGTCCAGGCGTTCATGGCCGCTTTCGCTGTGGCGACCCAGAACCTGCTCGCCGACAACGGCTTCCGCCAGGTCGTGTCGAAGCCGAAGGACGAGCAGCGAGAGAGACCCGAGGAGCCGCTCAGACTCGCGAAGGTTCCGCCCTATACCGAGGCCCTGTCGCAACACATCCACCGGGTCCGGCCGGCCGTGGTCACCGTCTTCGCCGGCGAAGGGCATGGCAGCGGCTTCTTCATCAGCGTGGACGGGCACCTGCTCACCAACGAGCACGTCGTGCGCGACGCCCGCTTCGTCACCATCAAGCTCATTACCGGCCGGGAGATCGTCGGCGAGGTCCTCCGCAAAAACGTCGCCCGCGACGTGGCCCTGGTCAAGGCCGAGGAGACCGGCATGCTCGCCCTGCCCATCAAGGACACCTCCGCAAACGTCGGCGACGACGTCTACGCGATCGGCTCGCCCATCGACGAGCAGTACAGCGCGACGCTGACTAAGGGCATCGTCAGCGGCTTCCGCGTGCAGGACGACCTCAAGTACATTCAGAGCGATGTCAACATCCTGCCCGGCAGCAGCGGCGGGCCCCTCGTGGACGCGCAGGGCAACGTCGTCGGCCTGGCCGTCAGCATTCTGTTTGTCGGCGCCCCGAGCGGCCTCAATTTCTTCGTCCCCATCGACGAAGCCCTCGACGCCCTCAACCTCGACTTCGACAGCAGTCCCGACAAGGCCCTGTGCCTCGTCCACGAGCACGACTAAGCCTGCACCGACAATCTGACGAAATCGCTGCCAAATGGGGCAACGGTCGCCACGGCGAAAGCCGCGGACGGTGTATTCCTAACCGTTTACCGGTACTCGCCTTACCCGAATCCCGCCCCTTGCGAATACCCGGCCGGATGCCGGGGCACAAGCCGAATGAATGCCGAACCACAAGAGAAGAAGGGAGCTAAGAAGGGAGAATGTGCTGCGCCGCAGGACTCATACGCATTACGATTAATTCTTGCGCCCTATTTGCCATCCTGAACGGAGCGTAGCGCAGGGAAGGATCTGGGCTGCGTACGAAAGAAACCTCTCATTCTCAGGCCAGATCCTTCGCCCTCGGCTCAGGATGACAGAGTCCAATGGCACAGGAATTCTCCCTAATCCGTATCCCTGGTGCTTGTCACCCGCGCACTAGCGGAGGCCGAGGCGGATGCCCATCTGGCGGGCGACGAGGGGGCCGGGATAAACGGGGGAACGGCGGGGTCGGTGCTCAGCCTTCCGTCTGGTGGCCATCCGGGACGACGATGTGGAACCTGCTGCCTTGGCCCTTGGCGCTCTGGATCTTCATCCGGCCGCCGAGCAGCTCGACGCGCTCGCGGATGCTCAGCAATCCGAAGCCGGACGTTTCCTTCAGGTCCTGCGGGTCGAAGCCGCATCCCCGGTCCGATACGGACAGGCACAGGCATTGACCCATTCGGTGTACCCGGACGGCGGCCTCGTTGACCTGGGCGTGCTTGATCACGTTGAACAGCATCTCCTGGGCCGCCCGGAACAGGAACATCGTCAGTGCTTCCGACTGCCGAAACGCATCGCCCAAGACATCGACATGAACGGTCAAACCATGTTTTGCCGCCGTTTCGCGCGCCAGCCATCGCAGGACCTCTGCCAGGTCGTTCATGTGCAGTACGGCCGGACTGAGATCGTGCGACAGGTTGCGCGATTTCTCTATGGCCTCTTTCAGCAACTCATTGACCTTATCGAGCGTCGCCCGCTGCGGATCGTCCTTGCCCCGGCTTCTCAGCAGACCCAGATGGAATTTGGCCCCGGCGATCTGCTGCTGCACATCCTCGTGCAGAAGCGCCGCGATGCGCCGGCGCTCCCGGTCCTCCGCCTGCGACAGTTCCAGCGTCAGCTTCTGGAGCTGTCTGGCCCGCCGCTCCAACTCCGCCGTCCGCTGGGCGACTCTGCTCTCCAGCGTCACGTTCAACTCCCGCAGCGCCTCCTCCGCTCGCTTGCGCTCGGTAATGTCGCGGATGATGGTCTGGACGGCTCGTGCGCCCCGGAAATCGACCGGTGCCGTGTGGAACTCCACCGCGACCTCTTGACCGTCCAAGCGCAGCAGCGTACCCTCCCGCATGGGCAGCCTGTTTCCTGCCATGGCCGTGCGCGTCCGTTCGACGGCCTGTTCGTGTTCCGCCAGCCGAAAGAAGTCCAAGACCGTATGGCAAGCCAGTCGCTCGAAGCTCTCCGCGCCGACAAGAAGCAGAGCCGTGCTGTTGGCATAGAGAAACCGGCCGTCCCTGTGCACCACGATGGCATCCGGCGCGGTCTCGACCAGTGTACGGTAGCGCTCTTCGCTCTCCCGCAGCGCTGCCTCCAGGGAGATCCCCCAGACGCGCGATTCGCGCACGGAGGCCACCGCCGCGATGAGCATGTACAGGCCGCCGAGAAACTGGGCAGTGCGGCCCGTCCAGCCGAGGATGCTGGCGGCGGACGATTGGAGCATCACGCCGAACAGCCCGGTGGCAATCAACGCCAGGGCCAGCGCGTACCAATAGGCAAAGGGAGACAGCGGCGTGCGGCTCGTCGCTGCCAGCAGCAAGGCGGTGAAGGCGAACATGGCAACAGCCGAGATCAGCACAAATTGGCGCAGTGGCGTGCCGCCCTGCCCCTGGACGAAGAAGGTGGGCATCCAACCCGCCAGCGCCGATAACGTGACCACCCCCACAGCGCCTGCGGCGAACACGTAGCCGGCCGGCAGCCACAGGGCCGGCGGAGACAGGGTCCGCCTCGACCACAGCGAGAGGGACACGCCTGCCAGGTGGCACAGGGCCGATAGCCATACGCAGCTATTGTGAATGGTTATAAGGATGTTGGCATCATCTCCGGCGGCGGCAGTCGCCACCGCGCCGGCGGAGCCCCAGATGACCACGCCGCAGCCCAGCAGCAGCAGTCCCGGCGTGCTGCGGACCAGGAAACTCCGAGCGATCAGGTAGGCGATGAACAGAGAAACCAGCGCCGAGAAGACAAGGTTCAGAGCCATCATCAGGTAGGCCGAGTCGCGGGAGCCCCGCAAGTCGGCGGCCCACAGCACGATTATTGCCGCCAGAAGAACAGGGATAGACAACCACGCCAACCGGCTGGGGCCGGGCCGGCGCACACTATCTCTCCTCCTGAGACTTGGACCCTTGGCCATCGTTCGCCCCCGGTGGGGCCTCCAACAACACAGGAGCATCCGTTGCGCCCCCGCCAAAACGCGGCTAAAGGGCGCTTTGGGCTCGTATGATACTAAGGATTCTCGCAGGCGCAATTAGGCAAATTCCTTAATCAACCGCCTTTCGGTTGCCGCGCGGTCCAGATTACCCGAGGGATGGTCTCAAGCAAACGGATTGCGGTAAGTGGTGCTATAATGTAGATTTCTGGAATTCGACGCCATCGACGAAGGCCGGAAAACGCCCGGGATAGCGCGACTCTCGGAAACGAACAGACTGACAAGTCCTGAGTTCTGCATTTTTTCGCCAACCAAAGGTGGGACGGCAGACGGAGAGTTCGCATGGGCTGAAGCCCATCCTAACCTTCTGGTTAGGGTTTGGCAGCGTGCAGAGTGGGGGATTTACCTAAGAACACTCAGGTAATTCCCCAGCAGCATTGTACAAGAGAGTTCGCAGTCGAGCGTATTGGTTCTCCAGGCAGTTCACACCTTTATGATAGTCCCGCTTTTCTGGACCAGTGGATAAGGTAGTGTGGCTGTGGTATGGTAGCGTCCCACAGGAGGTTATCATGGCACAGCGTCGGCACCATGGCGGTGCGTTCAAGGCCCGGGTGGCGGT
>Ga0315289_10000238_pt1 | contig 87628 bp, 58 predicted proteins | sample YL17G11_40_MG_FD_203452 | JGI IMG/M metagenome (GOLD analysis project Ga0315289, IMG submission 203452) | Sediment microbial communities from Yellowstone Lake, YNP, Wyoming, USA - YL17G11_40 | ecosystem: Environmental > Aquatic > Freshwater > Lake > Sediment | place: USA: Wyoming | collected...
TCGTGAACGTCCTTGGGTGCAGGTCCAGGCTGATGTCCATCATCTTGAGGGGCCTCCTTCGTGGCCGGGATGACGACAACACCCTCTGCCACGCCAACCAGGAGCGCCCCTCTTTCCATACTACCAGACACCATTTCGGCCAGACGACAAGCCGAAATGGTGTCAGTCCCGGACGGCCCACCACGTTCTGCAACTGCCTCTCCAGTCGTGCCTCACCGTGTGGCGGGCCATGGCAACCGGCGTGCCGTGGAGCAAGGAGACCTCCATCGCCGCGACCGGTCGGGGTCTCTCGCCGCACCAGCAGCTTGAGCGCGCCCGGCAGTACCACGTCTCCGAGTTCTGGTGGGTCGCCCTGCGGTATCTGGCAGGCGGGCCCCTATGGCCGTTCCTGCTGCCGCCCATCATGCTTCTCGGGCTCTTCGCCTATGCCCTCAGGCGCATACATCGGGGCACGGAGGTGGGCGGGTCGGCGAGCCCAGAGCAGTCGGCGAGCAGAGACCTCCAGGCTGCGTCACTCATGGATGCGTGGGATCCGCCCGGGATGAGCACTTCTCTCCCGCGCGGCCCACGGGCGGCGACCCACGGCCCCTGCATCGGGGACAGCGAGGTGGGAACATGACACTCTCCGTCGTCGTGCCGGCCTACAACGAGGCAGAGAACATCCCGCTCGTGTACGCGGGCGTGTGCCAGGCCATGGAGGAGCTGGCTGCCGACTTCGAGCTGATCTTCGTGGACGATGGCAGCTCCGATCGGACGCCGGTCGTCGTGGAGGCCCTGCACGACCGCGACCCGCGTGTGAAGCTGGTGTCGCTGTCGAGGAACTTCGGCCATCAGGCCGCCGTGTCGGCGGGGATAGACGCTGCCACGGGCGACGCGCTGATCATGATGGATGGCGACATGCAGCACCCGCCGCAGGTGATCCCGGAGTTGGTAGCGGAATGGCGAGCCGGCCATGACATCGTGAACGCCCGCCGGATCGATACGGAGGATGCTTCCGCCTTCAAGCGAGCGAGCTCCCGTCTCTTCTGCGCCCTGCTCAACCGGCTGAGCGATGTTCCCATCCGATCGCAAGCCGCCGACTTCCGCCTGATGAACCGCAAGTCGTATCTGGCGCTGCGGGCCCTGCCCGAAAGGGATCGTTTCCTGCGGGGTCTGGTCTCTTGGGTCGGGTTCCGTCAGACGGAGGTGCCGTTCGTCGCCGCGGGGAGACACGCCGGGAAGACCAAGTACTCGTTCCTGCGGATGTGCAAGTTCGCCCTGAGCGGCATTACCGGGTTCTCCGCGGTGCCGTTGCGGATGGCGACGTGGCTGGGGTGCTCGGGCAGCGTTCTCGCGCTGATCGGCGGCGTCTACGCGCTCTGGTCGAAGTTCGTTACCGGGCACGTCGTATGGGGATGGACGTCCGTCATCATGGCCGTGCTGGGAATCGGCAGCGTGCAACTGACGACCATCGGCATCCTCGGGGAGTACCTCGCCAAGACCTTCGCCGAGACCAAGGGGCGGCCTCTCTACGTGGTCCGCGAAACCGTGGGGCTGGAGCAGCCCGCGGTACCACAGGCGCCCACAGTCTATGAGTTGGACACGGGCCAGGCCCGGGTGCTCACGTCCGTGGCCGGTCACTGACGGCAACCGCGGAGCGGGCTCGGGCGCGATGAGCCGCGCCCCTATCCCGCTCGCCTATCCCTTCCCATGGCAGGTTCCGCCCGATGGAATACCTCATCCATGCCGATGACTTCGGGTTGACCGAGGGGATCACCAACGGTATCCTCGACTGCTTCGACCATGGGGCCCTGGACAGCACGAGCATCGTGCCGAACGGGCATGCCTTCGCCTACGCCGTCCGTGAGTACCGGCGACGCCAGGACCTCCGGTTGGCGGTGCATCTGAACCTCGCGGAGGGGAGACCGGTCGGGCGACCGGAGGCGGTCGCGCCCCTCGTCGATGAGGAGGGCCAGTTCCGTCTTAGCTTCCCGGCCCTGTGGCTGCGTCACCTGTTCGGCGGGGAAGAGCGACGGGCGGCGCTACGGGGGCGGTGAGCCACGAAATGGCTGCGCAGATCGCGAAGGTGCGGGAGGAGCTGGGCAGCGACCTGCCGGTGCGGGTGGACAGCCACCAACACTATCACATGATCCCGTTCGTCTTCGAGGCGTTGCTCGAGCTCAGAGAGCGGTCCAGCATCTCCTATGTGCGCCTGCCGAGGGAGCCGTTCTTCCGGTGTGGCCCAGGCACGCGGTCCTGGGCCAACTACCTCGGCCCCAATCTCCTGAAGCACCTGCTTCTGAACGGGCTCTCACGCAGCCGAGGACCGCGGCTGGCGGCCGCCGGTATCGACCACTGCCACACGTTGATCGGGGTCCTGTTCACGGGGAACATGGGCGAGGCCGCGGTCCGGTCGGCCATGGCCCGCGTGCCACGGAACGGGCGCAACGGGATGGTTGAGGTTCTGTTCCACCCGGGCGGCGCCAGGCCGGGTGAGGAGACCCTGTGGGCGGGACGGCCTGACCTGGCGCAGTACTACCTCTCGCCCTGGCGCCACCGGGAACGAGAGACGGTGAAGTCGTCGAGCTTCCAGGGCCTAATGCGTCTGCTGCGTGCCGCCGGCCAGGATCCTCCGCCCGGTTCGCAACCAGATGGCGGACCTTCGCTGGGATCGGCAACTCCCGAGGGCTGGTCGTCCGCTACGAGCGTACACTCCGCATCTACAGCGCCTTCTTCCGTCTCGCCTGCATCACGATCGTGCGCAGAGCACTCCGAACCTGGTTCTGAGACCGGTTCCAGTCGTGGGGCAATGAGCATGATGTCCCCCGTTGGCCCCCGTTAGTCCCCCGATCAGACAGGGCCGCCACCCATCACGCGAGGCGTTGCGGGGAGGTGCCGGCCGACCCATCCGCGGAACCTAAGTTGCGCGACCGGAGAGGAGGAGGCCCCCGATGACCGTGGCCGTGCTGCTGGCGGGGCTTGCAGGGGCAGGAGGATCGGAGGCACAGGTCTGCGTCTGCGAGGGGTATCATGGGGGGTACTTCCTGACCGACCGGCAAGGGAATGAGGAAGCGTTCCTGAGGCTGTTCCAGCATCTGGAACGGTCTCCCAGAGCACGGGTCGCTCTTGAGCTTGAGCCCTACACGCTGGAGCGGATGGTGACAGGGGCGGTGTCCGCAACTGAGAAACGTTCGGCGACGCCGCGAGTGGCGATCTGGCATCTCTGGGACCAGGCGCCAGCAGGCTATGAGTGGGGTGAAGCGTCCGCCCACAGCGGGAAGCGTGGGCTTTGCGTCACGCTGCGCGACAGCCCTGCAGGCAACGCCCACCCTTCGCGCGAGAACGCCGACCCCAGCGGTCCCTGCTGGGCGAACGTGTCCCAGGCTGTCGGCGAGCACGTGCCTCGCGGCGAGCTCCTGGTCTTCTCGGCTTTCGTGAAGACCAACGCCTCAGGTTCCAGGCTCTACATCGACGCGCATTCGAACGGCGACATCATCCCCGGATCAGTGGCGTCTACTGGCCCTGCGCCCCCCACGGGCCAGTGGGAGAGAGTTGAGCTGCGCTGGCATGTGCCCTTGAGCGCCAAGACGCTCTTCCCGACACTCACCATGAACGGAAAGGCAGGCGATACCTTCTGGTTCGACGACATCTCACTGCGTGTCGCAGAGAGTGGGCAGGAGTTGCTGAGGAACGGGTCCTTCGAGGAGGAGGAGGTCACCCGATTTGAGTCACCGGAGATACTGGCGCGCTTGCAGGACGGCATCCGCAAGGGACAGGTGGAGGTAGTCGGCGGAGCTTACACCCAGCCGCTATGGTCCGCACACGATGGGGAAGGGTGGGTGCGGCAGTTCCTGCTCGGCTCGGAGACGGTAAGACGGGCGTTAGGCGTGGACGTCAGGACCTACGCTTGCCAGGAGGGAGGGTTCATCTCCCAGTTGCCGCAGATCCTCACGGCCTTCGGGTTCACCGGGTGCCTCTTCCGGGTGCACTGGGCTCCCTGGGGCGAGATGCCCTCGTTTGATGACGACGGCATCCTCTGGGAGGGACCCGACGGCTCCCGGATCATCTGCGTGCCTCGGTATGCGCTCGACGAGGCGAGGGGTTTTGGCTGGCCGATGACACCAGTGGAGCAGGTGCTCTCTAAGGCTCTCCAGGCAGGAATCGAGCGCCCCCTCGTGACCGGCTTTGCCGACTTCCTGCCCACGGAAGTGCCGTACTACGACCCAGCGGCTTTCGAGGCTCAGCGTCTTCCTTGCTGGGCGGCACTGGGACAGGAAATCCGCGCCGAGCCGCTGAGGGGGAGGACGCTCATCTTCTCGGGCTACGTCCGGTCCACCGCCTATCGCGCTTTCCTCATCATTGACACTGGCGACGTTGCCTTCGTGCCGCCCGGGATTGCGCTCGGCAAACCAGATGGCGAGTGGCATCACGTTGAGGTTGCCTTCAAAGTGCCTCCCGAGGCTGAGGTGCTTCATCCGCATGTGAAGGTTGAGGGGGCGAGAGGAGAAGCGTGCTTCGGCGGGCTCTCCCTGGAAGTGGCAGGCGAGGGAGATGACCTGCTGCGCGATGGCTCCTTTGAGGTCGGTGACCGGCAGCCGGAGGAATGGAGCCTCTGGCGCCGGCCGAACACCTCAGCCGAGGTTCAATGGGGCGAGCCGGCTCCGGGAGGAGGAAGCCGCTCGGTGCGGCTGCGGTTTGAGGGTCCGCAGTTTCCGCTCGAGGCGGTGACGATCGGCGAGTACCTGAAGACGATGCGCCAGCCGACGCGCGTCATCCACGATCCGTGGGATGGATTCCAGTACCGCTGGCCGTGGGGCATCTTGGGAGGCGAGCTTCAGCAGCGATGCCGGGAGGCTCAACGGTTGACTGAAGCGGCCGAGCGTGCCGCAGCGCGGACCGGCGTGCCGGCGTCAGCCCAAGCCCAGATAGGGAATGCCTGGCGGCTGGTGTTGATGGCGAACCATCACGACACTCAGTCGTGCTTCCCTGGTAAGTTCGGCGCCTGGCGTGGACCGGAAGGGGATTACGCTGACCTGTGCGGCGCTTGGACGGACGAAGCAACGAAGGCGGCAACGGAGGTGCTGCGAGACCTCTTCCCGCCGTCGCGCGGGAACAAGCGCGTTCTCACTGCCCTCAACCCTCTACCCGTGCCCAGGCAGGTCGTGCTCGAGTGGGTTCTCGACGGCAAGAGCGCCGACCCGAGGTCGTCGGCGGTGCGGACGGCAGGCGGTGCCCTTCTCCCCTCGGAGACTCTCGTCCTTCCGAGCCGACTGGACGGGAACCAGAGGGAAACGGTCGTCACATGGCGCGCAGCTCTCCCGCCTCTGGCGGCGGAGACTTTCGAGCTGACTGACAGGGAAGGCGCGGCGGTGCCGGGAACCCTGGCCGCCGTGGAGAGCGCATCGCTGGAGAACGAGCACTACCGCCTCCGCCTCACACAAGACCAAGGGTTGGTCGGCCTCTTCGACAAATCGCAGAACCGCGAGGTGCTATCGGCGCCCGCAGGCTACGCTGGGTCCTTCCCCGAACAGGAGGATGAGGTTCACTCCGCTGCCACGCGACTGCGCACCCATGCTGGGGAGTTGCTTTCCGTCGCCGAAGTGACGGGGCGCCTTGGCTCAGTGCCGTACGAGGAGCGCATCCTTCTGCGCCAGGGGTCGCCCTTCGTGGAGGTCGAGACAACTTTCGACTTCGGTGCCGGAACGCGCATCGGCTCGCAGCGGAACGATGTGTTCCCGGGCACGGGCTGGAACTCGGACTGGGTGGACGAGGCACGGAAGCTGCGTTTCGTCCTCCCGGCAGCGTTGCCAGTCGAGCGGGCATGGTGTGACCAAGCCTACGACGTTCGGCGCGCTCCGCGGAGCCCATTCTGGGCGCTCTCCTGGGCCGCAGGCGAGGGAGCCGACGGCGGCATCGCGGTGCTTCTCGATCGGAGTTCCGGGTTCCTTTGGGGCAAGCAAGGGCTCCAGCTCGTCCTCGCCTATGGAGGGCGGTTCATGTTCGGACCATCCGAAGGCATACCTCTGACAGGGAAGCAACGGTTCCGGTTCGCGATCTACTCGTACGCAGGCGACTGGGAGCAGGCGACCGTGCCGGCGCTGGCGGAGGAGTTCTCCACGCCAGTGGTCTTGGTTGGGGGCGAGGGTGCCGTCGGGAGTCTGTTGCAGCTAGAACCGCCGGGCAGGTTGCTGTTGGGCGCTGTCTACTCCAAGGGGTCGGCGCTGATCGTACGGCTTTACAACCCGTACACCCGGGTGCACTCGGCGCTCCTGGCGGTAGCGGGACTCAAGCGCGCGTGGGAAGCGGACTTGCGAGGCCAACCGACACGGACCATGCCCGTGACGGAGAACCGTGTCGCTGTGTCAGTCGCGCCGAAACGTCTGCTCACGCTGAGGATCCAGCGAAACGCCCTGCCCGCGCATTCGGGTCGCGGCGCCGGGCCGAGCCGCCAAACCAGTCATGGGAGCATCGCGATGACATCAGGTGGAGTGCTGTTGTCTGCGATCATGTTGGGCTCGCTGACGCTGGCGTCCTGGGCGGCGGCCGAGGAGCGCATCCTGCCGCAGGCGAGCAAGCCGGACGGTTCACCGAACCGGGCCGTGTGGATGGCGCGGGGCGGCTACGGCATGATGACCCACTACCTAATCCAGCCTCAGGGCGCCACGCCGGAGGAGCGGACCGCGGACCTGAACCGGATCGTCGACCGGTTCGACCTCGACTACTTCATCGGGCAAGTCAAGACGAGTGGGGCGGGCTGGCTGATCTTCACGCTCGGGCAGACGACGGGCTACCTGTGCAGCCCGAACGCTTACCTCGATGCTCGCGCGCCGGGCCTCACGCCCCACCGCGACATCCTGCTGGAGATCGCGCAGCGCCTCAAGCGGCTGGGCAAGCGGCTCATCTTGTACCTGCCTTCCGAGGGGCAGGCGGACCCCGTCATCCAGGCCGCCCTGGGTTCCGGCACCGACGGGTACACCGGACGGTACCTCAACTTCCTGCGCACCTACTCCCTGAAGCTCGGCAAGCTGCACCACGGCTGGTGGTTCGATGGCTGCGCTCCCCACCCGGAGGCGTACTGGCAGGAGTGGCTGGCGGCCGTCCGCGCGGGCAATCCGGAGGCCGTGGTCGCCTTCAGCGGCGCCGAGTTCTGCGGGGGAGGGCCGATCGATCCTGTCTGCAAGCTGGAGGACTACCACGCCGGGGAAATCCATCTGCTGGAGGATGGGAAGATACGGCGCGACTTCCTCCCTCCGGGCGGCGACATCGTCGTGACGGCCGAGCGCAAGCTGAGGCTGCGGGGCCAGGAGGCGCGTCTGTACATGCCCGACGGGCCATTCCTCGATGGGGTACAGTGGCACTGCCTGCTGCCGCTGGACCTGACGTTCAACCCGGCGGTGCCCAACCAGTTCTGCCACTACACCGACAAGGAGCTACTGCAGTTCGTCCGGGATGTCAAGCGGGTCGGGGGCGCGATCACCATCAATGTCCCGATCGAGGTGGACACCGGTCACATCCCGGAGGACAGCCATGCGGCGCTGGTGCGACTGGGGAGGAATCTGCGCGGCCTCGGCGGTCAGCCCGGGTAGGGCGGGTGCCGGCGTCGCTCTCTGCGCGGAAGTGCCGGCGCGAACGGGCCGCACCCCTGGGCACCGCCACCGGTCGGGGCCGTCTGCGACACCGCTCTCCCCGGTCAGGGAGCGAGTAGACGGCGCGCGAGTTCCTCGCTCCCGGCGTCGAAGACCACGCGCAGGAGTCGCCCCTGTGGTTCGCTGACGCCGCTCCACCGGCCATTCTCGAGCCGCGCCACGCGCACACCCCGGCCGGGCTTGCCCTCCAGGAACCCGCGGATGAATGCCTGCCGCGCCTCCGATCCGTGGCGTCCGGCATAGCTCACAACCAGCAGCTTCGCCTTCTCCCCATCGCCCTCATACTCGGCGAACAACGCATCGGTCCGTGGGCCAAGTCGGAGCAGGTTCGTATCGCTGACGTAGTGGACGTGGTTGAGGACCGCTTGCTCATGGAAGAACACGGGCTCGCCCTTCACCCCCTGCTCTGGGAGGGCAGCCAGCAGGGCGGGGGGAGCCCCGTCCTCACCGATGCACTCGGCCAGCGAGCGCCCGAGGCCGAGGACCGTCTCGCGGGTCCTCTCCTGGTACTTCTGGTGGTAGATCCGGGCGAAGTAAGGGCCCCGCCAGAACTGCAGCAGCCCGCTGGCGTAGGCTGATCTCTGGCCGATCCCGACGCGCTCGCCGTCGGAGTCCGTGGACCAGATCCCGTAGGCATCGGCCGCGGAGCGGAAGTGGTACAGCTCGATCACGAAGACGTCGGTCGGCGTCACCACCTCGGCGCGAACGAGTCCGTCGAAGCTGTACCCCAGGTACCGTTCCGCCGCCCCGTCAATGTAGAGGTTCAGATCGTCCCGACCATAGTGCCGGAAGCCTGGCGCCAGAGCGAGGCCGCTAACGTGAGTTGGCCCGGCGGCCGAACGCAGGAGTAGCTCCATCCGTCGGGCAAGGTCGCGGGGAGTCGTGTGCGCGCTCGGTCGTGGCTGAGTGCTGCTCTCAGGCTCGGAGCCGCGGGCCTGCTCCGCGCTACGGCACCCGACCGCGATCGCAACGGGGCTCAGGAGAAGCATCCATCGAATCACGTCTTCGCACCCCAGCCCACAGGACTGCCCTTCGCCTTCCGGACAGGGCACCAGCGCGGGGACGCCGCGCTCAGACCTCGACGACCTCGATGCGATCCAGGTTCGCCTCGCCCAGGTGGTACTTTGCCGCCGCGGTCGCGATGTGCTTCGGCGGCGGGCTGAGCGGCCATTCCTCCCCTCGCACCTCATTGCGTCGCTTCTGGATGATGTCCAGGCCGACACGGTCCACCGCCACCGCATCCGTGCCGACGATGATCCCGCCGTAGTTCCAGAGGTACTGAGGGTTGACTTGCGGCCCGCCGTGGCACAGCGGGCGGAGGGCGTCCACGACGCACAAGCGCAGCTTGCCCTGAATCGAGGGGTGAGCCTGCAGCATCCCGATGTCGGCGCAGCTATCCCCGTGGATCGGCCAGGGGGTGTTGTTCTGGTCGCGGATGTCGAGGCCGCTCACCGCCCCGGCCCAGTTCTTGAGGCAGGCGCCGAGCCCGGCCACCCAATGGCTCTTCAGCCCCGGCACGTTGAGGAGCACCGTGGCGAACTCCGAGCAGATCGTGGCCACATGGTCCGCATCATAGCTCACGGCTGCCGGCTCGCCGGCCCGGTAGCCGCGATGGCCCTGGTCCCGGTCCCACGTGATGACGCTCGCGGCCGGGACGCCGACCGCCTCAAGCGCCTCCCACAGCGCCCACAGCAGCTCCTCGTGGACGGGCGTCATCATGACGCTGTGCTTGATTCCCACGCGGTCGCCGCTCCGGACGAAACGGCCAAGTGCCGCGACGAGCGACTCCTCGTCCGTGAGTCGCTTCAGCGCCTTCGCCAGCAGCTCGTTGACTCGCGTCGCGTCCACCCGCTGCCCGTCGTCCGAGATGGCAGCCGCATCCCGGGCGATCACGACTCTCGGTCGCGGCCCGGGCGCGGTCGTTGGCACTGTCTGGGCCGGTGACTCGCCCGACTGGCGAGTGCAGCCGGCACCGACCGCCGCGCCCCACCCGAGCGCCCCCAGCGCCGTCCCCCGGAGGAAGTCTCGTCGCGTCAGACGGTCCGAACGCCTCTTGCCCATCCATGGGCCTCCCTTCGTGTCGGTCTGAGGCATTCGCCCCGTCGGTCGGCAGCAGTTCGCCTGTGCGGGCACTGACTCCTCTGGCCGTCCCCCGATAGCCCCCTCAGTCCCCGATCATCGACACCGAGACGTCGTCGAAGTAGAGCGGCTTGCTCCCAGCCCACGGGTTCCCCAAGTAGAGCTTGCGCGCGTGCACCATCGTCGGGCTGGTCGCAACCAACCCGTCGTCGAAGTAGATGGCGCCGCCTGCCGAAGCGAACCGGAACGTGACCTTGTGCCAGCCCTCGCTCCGAGGTATGCCGGAGTCCTGCCGGGCCCAATCGCCGGTGCCGGTGTAGTAGGTGTAGAAGGCCGATCCCCCGCCGCGGCCACCATACTGGCTCGAGGGGAAGACCCCGAACTCCGCGCTCCCCCGTGGGTTGCTCGGCGCATTCGGCGTGGCAATCACGGCTCCGTACGCGTCGGGATCTCCGGTGTCATACAGCCACACCTCGATGGCGATGTCCATGTCGGTCGGGAGGGGCATGTAGGCGAAGGCCGGGAAACCGTCGCTCGCCAGGCTCTTGCCGCCGCCGGGCGTGTGGTTTGGCTCCGCACTCAGGGTGAGCGCGCGGTAGGGGGAGTGCGTCTTCCACACGGCATCGGCGGCAGACTGGTCGGTGTACTCCATCGCATCGGCCAGGGGCAGGAGCAGGGCCGAGGCGGCCTGACGCGCTGCCACCGCGAGCTTGACGGTCTCGATGGAGTAGGGTCCGCAGTGCAGTCGCAAGACGTCCCCGTGACCCGGACAGGGCGTCGCCTCCTCCTCGATGAGGTTGGTCTGCTGGGCGGAGGCGAACGGTGCGAAGAACCTCAGCTCCGCCTGGGAGTCCTTCCCCTCCATGTCGAAGTACCGGACGATCACGGAGTCATCGTCTTCGCACCTCTTGATGGTGCTCACGACGACATTGCTCGGCGCTATCGAGCAGAAGCTGTACTCTTCGGGCAGGCTGCCGTAGGTGTGCGTCCGGGTGACTGAACGGTGCTTCTCGGGGGGATCGCCGTCCGTGTACTGGTCCATCAGCACGTCCGCATCCTCAAGGTCTCTGACGAGGATCGGCGTCAGCGGATTGCTGAACTCCCAGCCAAAGCGCCAGTTGTCCCTCCAGGTCCCGGGATGGGTGGTCAGGGCGAAGTGGTATGCGTGATGGCCGGCTTGGGTCCACCACGGATGGTCCCTCTGCCCGGGGCACTCGAGATCGAGCAGCGTGCACAGCAGCACCGGCTGGATCATCGGACCCGCGAGCGGGTTTGTTGTGACATCGCGCAGGTCGTGGAAGGACGACGCCCCAACGCCCAGCGTTACCCCGCGCCGGCCGTCGGAGACATCCACCCAGTTCTGAACCTCGCGGGGCATCGGGCTGCCCATCTCGTTCTTGCCAACTTCGACGACACCGAACGGCACGTCGTAGCTGACCTGGGCGTCCTGCGGTTGTCGAACGGGGAACGCGAGCCTCAGCTCGCGCTTCCTGGTCCCGTCCCACCAGATCTCGGTGGAAAGGTCCACCCTCTTGATCGCGTGGTAGAGCGCGATCTCCTGGTAGACCCTCACATGTGGGGACTCGCCGCGCATGGCGACCACGGTCTTCACGTCTCCGCCCTGAACGAGTTCGACCCTCATCCTTCCACCCAGGCGCCCCAGGTTCTCCAACGTCTCCGTGCGTCGGTTGTCGGGGTAGAACGTGTACTCGAAGGGCCAGAAGGCGACGGTGCCGACGCCGAGCATGAAGAGCTCGTTGGCCTCGAACTTGCCGGTATCGAAGACCTCCTGGCCGGTCTCTTTGTCGACCAGGCTTCGGATGCCGCGGTCGCCGAGCTCGAGCCGGTAGAAGCGGTTGTCGAGAACGCCGCCCCGCAGGACGCGGCTCCTGCGGCCTGCGCGTGACCGAGGTCCGTTCGAGACATAGTAGGTCGTGTAGCCGATGGACGGAACGTCCTCCGCCACGAAGCAGAGGGTGGCCTCGCGGACCGTCCCGTCTGCGTAGGCGCTCTCAGTTGTCCACTGGCACGGGACAGGACGGCCCCGTCTGTCGGTGAGGCCCAGGGAGTCCGGTTTCACCTCTCCCCGGTGGAACTGGGCGGCGAACGAGACAGGGCCAGTTCGCGCCCACGACAGCGGGTTGAACACGACCACGGCAGGCCCTGCACCCTTGTTCCTGCGCACCCTCCCGGCGATGTACTGCAGGGACCCTTCGTACACTTCCCTGCCCGCATCGTGCGCTCGCTGCAGCCGTTCGGAGAAGACCCTCATCGTCTCGAGCGTCTTCTCCCCGCACCAGCCGTGGTCGGGGTAGATCAGCCCTTCCCAGCCCTCGGTCAGCGTCTGCTGGGGGTAAGGGCGGTCCTCGGCGTCCAGCAGGCTGGCGACGAGGGCGAACCGTTCGGCGTTCACCAGCAGGTTGTAGCCCTGGCGCGCCGTGGACACGATCCGCTCGTGAGAGGGCTGATGGTGGTAGCCCCATGGGTTCGGCCAGTCTTGCTTGTACCTGGGCAGGAAGGGCTTCGCCGCCTCGACCGTCGAGAGGAAGGTCTCGGCCGTCGCCAGCTTCATCCTCGGTGGGGCGAGACCGGTCCGTTCCTCCAGGGCGGCGGCCTTCTTGTTGTACTCGTTCACCGTGTTGATGAGGTCTTGGCCCGGGCACGAGTAGTCGCTCATCGTGACCGTGCCGAAGGTGGGGATGTGGTGCTCTTCGAGGAACGGCCGCTGGCTATCCAGAAGGTCGAACACGTACTTCTCCGTCGGCGTCCCCGGACTGGGCGCGCCCTGCCCCGGGATCAGCCCCCAGCCAGAGCCGTACAGGTACGTGTCGAAGATGACGCTGGACCCGTCAGGAGCCTCCCAGACGTGGATGCCCGGTGTGGGGAAGCGGCCGATCATCAGGTACTTGATCCCGGCCTTGGCGAAGACCTGGGGGCTCTGCAAGGTCCGCTGAGGCACGTCCGTATCCCAGACGATGCGGGTGTCGCAGGCCCCCCCGAGGGTCTTCCTGAGCCACTTCCGGCCGAAGTACATCTGGCGCGCCAGGGCCTCGCCGCCGAACAGGGCCTCGTAGAACTGCGTGTACCGGCCGCCGAAGCCCAGCCGCTTCTGCTCGACCCGTCTCCTGACCTCATCGATCCGCTCCGGGTGCCTGTCAAGGAACTCCTTCAGGTACAGTGTGGTCTCGATGTCCAGGGCGAAGGACTCGTCAGTGTTCATCAGGTCGAGCGCCGGGAGGATCAGGTTCTCGGACCGGAAGTCCGCCGTCCCTCGTGGGTCGTCCAGGTACGCGATGTCGTTGTGGGACGAAGCGAGGAGGTAGAACGTGCTGTGGTCGAAGTACCCCGGCTTGTACCAGGTGGCCATTCTCGCAACCGCTTCCTCCTGGCCGGGCGTCGCGGCGCCTGGCTCGTCGGCCACCGAACAGGCGAAGGCTCCGGCGAGCGCCGCCGCCACGAGCAGAGGGAGGCGAGACACGGGACACCACCTCCGGGTCGAGTCCACGGCTGGACCGTTACGGGCCGTGCTTCGCCCCTGACTCAGCCCTGTCCTGCCGCAGTCGTACCGGGGGGAAGAGGTCGTTGCCCCCACATGGTGAACATGCGCCAGGCCCACGTCAGGGCCTTCTGTGCCGCCATCGCCGATGGCACCAAGCGTCTGACTACCCAGGGAGATGGCCCGTGGAGCCAACCGGTCAGCGAAGTCTGTCACGAGGCCGCGGGAACCGGCAGCACCGTGGGAATCCAAGCCCCACGCGCCCGTCGAGGGATGGGCCGCGTATGGGGACGCGCCGTCTGCGTCCGGGGTATTCGGCCCATCGCCGTCCGCCCACCGTCGCCCTTGCGGCCGTCCGCGAAGACGGTCAACCCATGGCTGTATCTTCGAGACGCGAGACGAGCCCCGTCCCGTCTCCGCTCCACCCAACCGAGGAATCCTTCATGTCACTTCGCCATCTCGCACTGTTCCCCCTGCTCCTGATCGCCGCAACCACACCCGCCCCCGCCCAGACCAGCGAGGACGCCTATCGGCAAGCCATGGTGCAGTGCGAGGAGGCCAAGCAGAAGGGCGACTTCCCGGCAATGGCCGCGGCGATCCGCAAGGCCCTCCTCTATGGCGCGGGCGACGAGTATACCTGGCGGAGCCTGGCCTGGGCCCTCGATCGCAGCGGCCAGTGGGAGGACTCGCTGGCCGTAGCGCGGGAGAACGTCGCCCGCAACGGCGCGGGCGGCTGGTCGCTCGAGCAGCTCGCGGAATCGTACATCACGGCCGGCGACTTCGCCGCCGCCAAGGCGACCCTCGCTCAGATCGACGGGCTCGGCCCGGAGACGCTCGGCAGCTCACAGGGCGCCATCGAGGGCACGCGCCGGCGCCTGCTGGACCTCACCGGGCAGCGCCGCTACAGCCTGCACTGGAAGGTTGACCTCGGTCAGGGCGGCCCGGGGCAGAAGCCCGCCCGCCTCCTCATGCCGCGCTGGGGAGACCCGCGGCAGACCTTCGAGTTCACCGTGACCAACGCCGTCTCGTGCGAGCGCGTGAGCGAGGGGCCCCGCGACTTCATCGACGTGGTGCAGAAGCCGGGCGAGCCGTTCGACATCGACGCAACCGTGACGATCCGGGGCTTCGCCCTGGGCCATGCCGCGCTCGCCCGCCTCACCTCCTTCTCGGTGCCGGACAGCCTCCGGGTCTGCCTGGGCCCCTTCCGCCACGGGGACGTCTTCGACCCCGCCTCGCCGCTCTGTGCGCGGATCGCCGGCTTCTCGAAGAGCCTGAGCATGCCGCGCACCGTGCAGAACCTGCTGAACTGGATGCGGGACAACATGAAGTACGCCGACACCACCAACCGTACGCTGGACGAGATCCTGGCCGGCGGCCAGGGCGTCTGCCACCACTACTGCAGTTGCTTCACCGCGCTCTGCCGGGCGGCCGGGGTGCCTGCCCGCGTGGCCCACGGCGTGGTGCTGAACGGCGAGGGTGAGTTCCAGGACAATGCCGGCAGCCACGGCTGGGACTCCGTCTACCTCGACACCGTCGGCTGGGTCCCGGTGGACCCGCTGGACCATACCTCTCTGGCCCTGTTCGGCCGCTCCAACTACCTCCTGACGGACTACGCCAACGAGACGCCGGAGGACAACCACTTCGACTACCGCTCCATCCAGGGCTTCCATTGCGATGGCAAGGTCCTGGCGATCGAGCCGCAGGGCTGAAACCGGGTGACACCTGAGGTAGTTGCAAAACCCCTTGGGTAGGGGTGCTCGCCTCGGCGGAGAATCTTGGGAGTGACAGGAACCCAGGCTCCGGGAGGCGAGCATGAACAGCATAGCACGCTGGTGGGGTCAGCTACAAGGGGTGCTGTTTCGGGGGGTACAGGCGGGTCTGGAGGAAGAGCTGACGGAGAAGCATCGGCAGGTGGTGAGGGTGTTGGAGGTGGTGCGGGTCGAGGAACATGTTCCGGAGGTGCGGCGCTGGTGCGGACGGCCGCGGCATAGTCGGCGGGGAATGGCGCGCGCCTTCGTGGCGAAGGCGGTGTACAACGATCCGACCACGGTGGCGTTTTGGGAGCGGCTGCGGACCGAACGGAACCTGTGTCGGATTTGTGGGTGGGATCATCCGGGGGCGGTGCCGAGCGAGGCGACCTTCTCGCGGGCGTTTGAGGAGTTCGCGTCGAGCGCGTTAGGGGATGCGGTACATGCGGGGTTGGTGGAGAAGTTCGCCCAGCCATTGCTGGTGGGGCATGTGGCGCGGGACAGCACGGAGATCGAGGCGCGGGAGCGGGCGGCGAGGAAGCCGCAGAAGGCGCCGCGCCGGCGGAAGCGGGGTCGTCCGAAGAAGGGGGAGGTAGTGGAGCCCAGGGAGGAGCCGTCGCGCTTGCCGCGCCAGTTGACTCAGACCCCGGAGGAGGCGTTGGCGGAGTTGCCCCGGGCCTGCGATTGGGGCGGGAAGCAGGACAGCCGAGGGAAGAAGCACTGGTGGCGGGGCTACAAGCTGCACCTGGACGTGTGCGATCCAGGCCTGCCGTTGAACGCGGAAACCACCTCGGCTTCGCTGCACGACAGCCAGGTGGCGATCCCGATGGCGCGGCGGACGGCCCAGCGGGTCACGGCGCTGTACGAGGTTATGGACTCGGCCTATGCCGCGCCGGAGATCGAGCAAGTGGTGCGGGAGCTGGGGCACGTGCCGATCATTGACCTGCATTCGTCGAAGAAGAAGCAGGGGCAGACGTTCGACCCCGCGACGGAACGGCGCTACGACGAGCGAACGGTGGTCGAGCGAGCATACGGCCGACTGAAAGACGAGTTCGGGGCGCGCTTCGTCCGGGTCCGCGGCCACCTCAAAGTGCACTTGCACCTGATGTTTGGAGTGGTCGCCCTGTTCGCCGACCGACTGGTGCAGTTGGCCGCGACCTGACGCGCGCTGACCCCCGCGAACCGGCGCATAGCGAGGTCCAACTCGGGGCTCGCAGGGGATCGGACGCCTTCGTCATCCCCACCGGGCCGCCGAAGGCCCCTGGAACCCTCCGCCAGCGCCAGATGAGCCGGATTGTGTCACCCGTCCGCTCATCCGGGACCTGCCAACAGGTCGTACGACCGAATCGCGGCAGGTTTTGCAGGTAGCTCTGGAATTGGGTATGGAGCGCTGAATGCCGGAAGTCGTGGACGGGATCAACCTCCTGCGGGCCGCGTTCCGCCTGGGCGAGAGTCAGCAGAATGCCGGCTCGCTTGGTCGAAGCGCTAACGCTCAGGAACTGGAAGAGCACTGACAGCGTCAGCAGTCCGACCGCTGCCAACCGCGCCGCCTGCCGGCCTCGCTGCTGCCACACGGTGGCGGCGGCCGACGCGGTCTCGTGGAACAGCCGGTCCAGGACGAAGCCGAGGTGAAGGCTCAGGAGGACCGCGCCCCGTGTCGTGAAGCGCACGACCCATTCCCTCAGGTGCTGCCAGTGGTGCGCTTGTCCTGCGTAGAACAGGTAGTACCCGGCAAAGCCGCCCAGCGTGACCCACAGCAGCCGGGGACAGCGCCAAGCCACGAGATGAGTGCCGAGAGGCGCTACCAGAACCGCCGGGGCGTGCAGGAAGATGGACTTGCCGGGGCTGAGCAGCAGCCCGTAGAGGCCGTACAGGAACGGGGTGTTGAACAGCTTCCCGACGTGTGGGCTTCCCGTGTCGACCGGACTGCCGAACCTGACCCAATTGTGCCACAGCATCAGCGCCAACCAAGGCGCCGCGCCGATCGCTCCCCACGCGGCCCAGGCCGCCGGATGCGCCTTCCGCCGCAGCGCAGTCGCGGCCACGAACCCCAGGCCGGGAAGCAGAGCTACGAGGCAGTCCGGCCGAGTCAGGACCGCGAAGCCGGCCGCGGCCCCGGCAGCCACGAGCCAGCCGACCGGCCTCGGCGCCATCTCCGCACGGAGAACTGCGTACACCACCAGGACTAGACAGAAGACCACGGGCGTCGGGTCCTGCAGGCTGATGCCGTACCACCATTGCACCGTCCCGAAACACACCAGGAGCCCGGTCGCCGCAGCCGACCGCCGCGAGCATCCCAGCAGCCCCAGAATGCCGTAGACAAACGCCGCGATGCCGGCCCCCAGGAGGGGATTGCTCAGGCTGACCACCGCACGGATGGCGTAGCCGCGCCAGTACTCGCTCAGGCCCAGCGGGTCAACCGCCGTGCGAGCGATGAGATACGGCGGCACGAAGAGGAGAGACTGACCGAGGAACTGCCAGGAGTACACCCTTCCGTCGCGGCCGGGCCTGACGAACTCGTCAGTCGGCTGAGACGCGATCGTGTGGCGTTCGAGGATGCTCTCGGTCACCTCGAGGCGACCGTAAGGGTCGACCTCGAAGAACTGCCCCGGACAGGTTGCTAGAGATGGCAAGAGCTGCCACATAGACCCACGCGCCGACCGGGAGGCATCGGAGCCAACCTCGCCGGGAAGATGGCTCGCGGCCTGCTGTGTCGCTCATCCTGGTGTCTGCCTGATCTTGTGCCCGTGGCCTTGTGCCCCCTGCCTCCGTCCATACGGCGGCGACGGCCTCGCGCGGACCCCGAGGACAGGGCTCCTGATGGGTCAGGATGTGTCTACCACGTTTCGGTAGCTTTACCTCAGCGACACACGCACGCGGATGCAACAATGTGCTTCGGTCGGGCCAAGCAGGTGTGACCCGGTGCGCCCCGGATCTCCCTGCGCAGTCGGCGTGGCGTCCCCCGGAACCAGCGTTGCCGGTGCAGGAGGGCTTCGCACAGCCAGCACCGAATGCGGCTACCGGTGGCCCACGGCGACGCTGCGCAGGCCAACACATGCGACGCGGAGGGGGCGGCGTTCCGTGTGCCGAAGCAACGGCCCGCGCCAGGGCGGCGCCGGACAGCCGCCATGAGCCTCACAGGAGAGACCAATGACCCCGAAGACCGACGAGATGAACGCTGCCGCTAAGTGGGCCGCAGCCCTGAAGGGCGAGGCGTCCACGAGGCTGTGCTTGCCGTTCTCATTCACCTACGACGGCACACCCTCGACGCGACTCCTCAGTAGCTGGGTGCGAGAGCGGGGGGCATCGCAAGCCAGCAACGACGCCACGCTGGAGACAACGGTCTACACCGATCCTTGCACCGGTCTCTCCGTGAAGGTCGAAGCTCGCGAACACAGCGACTTCGCGGCCGTCGAGTGGGTCCTTCGCCTCCGGAACACAGGGTCGGTCGACACGCCCGTCATCGAGGCCGTCCAGGCCCTTGATGCCACGCTCCGCCTACCCGAGGGCGGAGGCTGCGTGGTGCACTACGCAGACGGGAGCCTGTGCTCGCCCGACGACTTCGCCCCGCGCGAGCGGGACCTGCGGCCCCGAGGCAGCCTGCGGCTGCATGCGGGAGGCGGACGCTCATCGAGTGAGGTGCTGCCCTTCTTCAACCTGGACTTCGGCTCCGAGGGCGTGGTCCTCGCCATCGGCTGGACCGGTGAGTGGGCCGCCCAGTTCGACCGTGTGGACAGGGAGAAGCTGCGGGCAAGGGCCGGCATGGATTTCACTCACCTCAAGCTGCATCCAGGTGAGGAGATACGGACTCCGAGCATCCTGGCGCTCTGCTGGTCCGGGGACCGGATGCGCGGCCACAACCTGCTGCGTCGCTTCCTGCTCAAGCACCACCGTCCCAGAGTGAACGGTGAGCCGCTGGTCGCGCCGCTCTGCAACGGGAATTGGGGCGGAACACCCGCCGAGGTGCACCTCGACAACGTGCGCCGGATCATCGAGCACGACTTGCCCTTCGAGTACTACTGGATCGATGCCGAGTGGTTCGGCGGCCCCGGGCACTGGATGGAGCACGCGGGCGACTGGACGCCGCGGCCGGATCTGTACCCCGAGGGGTTTCGACCGATCAGCGATCTGCTGCACCAGTCGGGGCGCAAGCTGCTCTTGTGGTTCGAGCCAGAGCGGGTGGCCCCGAACACGCCGTGGGCGCGCGAGCACGCCGAGTGGCTGCTTGAGGTGCCGCCGGAGCAGGCGGTCACCTGGGCCGACTACGGCGACCATCTCTCGCGGGCCGAGTGGGTGCGGATGGAGAGCCACCGCAATCAACTCAACCCGGGCGACCGGCTCCTCAACCTGGGCAACCACGATGCCCGGCGCTTCCTCACCGACTTCCTGTCGGAGAGGATCACCGAGTTTGGAATCGACTGCTTCCGCCAGGACTCCAACATCGCGCAGCTCGCCTACTGGCGCAACGCCGATGCCCCCGACCGGCAGGGCATCACCGAGATCCGCTACGTCGAGAGCCAGTACGCGCTCTGGGACGAGCTGCTGCAACGTCACCCGCACCTCATGATCGACAACTGTGGCAGCGGCAGCCGGCGGGTGGACCTCGAGTCCATCGGCCGGGCGACGCCGCTCTGGCGGACCGACTACGTCAACCTCAGCGCCGATCTGAACGCCGCTCAGTGCCACACCTATGGGCTGCTGTTCTGGGTGCCGCTGAACGGCACGACCGCAGGCTACCTCAACCACTGCGACGCGTACACCCTGCGGAGCACGATGTGCTCGGCACTCCAGGCGGGCCTCTGGGGTCATGGCGACGCTCAACAGCAGCGCATCCCCGACGACTACCCGTTCGACCATGCCCGAAGCTTGCTGGACCAGTACGTGAGCATCCGTGAGTACTACTATGGCGACTACTACCCGCTGACCGAGTACTCGCAGGCCGGGGACGCCTGGATGGCCTACCAGCTCGACCGGCCCGAGCGGGGCGATGGGCTGGTGGTGGTCCTGAAGCGCCCGCTCAGCCCGTTCACCAGCGCCAGCCTGCGGCTGCGGGCCCTCCAGAGCGACCGCGAGTACGAGGTGGGAAACCTGGACACACAGGCTGTGGTGAGGGTGCGTGGCGGGGAGCTGATGGAACCGGGCCTGCCTGTCGAGCTGCCTGGCAGGCCCGACTCGGCGCTGCTCTGGTACCGCGCGCGCTACTGAGCCTTGCCAAGGTCGGGGAACCGGGACTGGACCCCTTTCGCCGCCGTCCAGGCGAAAAGGGGACTGTACCGGTTCCCCCTCGGGCCGTCTGCCCCGCCGTTCCCCGAGGGACGAGATGAGGCAAGGGAGATGACACTCGGCACTGCGCTCGCAGTTATCGCCGCGATTGCCCCTACGCAGGGCCACGCCGTTGGAGGTGTCGTACCCGTGAAGGCATCAGGACCGCGACACGAATCATCCCCGCCAAGCGGCGAGCCGAACCGCGCGATCGGGCCGGGGCGGGGGCTGGTCCTGGAGAACGAGTACCTCTCCTGGCGCCTCGCCTGGGACAACGGCCAGCCACGGAGCACGGCCTTCTGCAACAAGCTCACCGGGCACACCTTCGCCCTGTCGGACGCGCAGGAGGTGGCGCTCGTCTTCTCCGCAGCCCCGGACAGGGTGCAGGAGCCCCTGGTGCGCGTCAGTGACTTCCAGGCAGACGGGGTGACGAAGGCCGAGGGCAGCCACGCTGTCCTGTCGCTGCGAAGCCCATCCACCGGCCTGCAGGTCGCAGCGCACTACGAGCTCGACGGGCCAACGCGACGCAAGTGGGTGGTGGTCAGCAACAGCACCGCGAAGGACCTGCTCCTCCTGGACGTCGAGCTCGACAGCTTCGCAATCGGGGCGCCCGTGTCTGGGGGAGGCCAGGGGGAGCCCCTCTTCATCGCCGACGAGGCCTTCGCGGCGGTGGAGTACCCCTCCGGTGAGAACCGCGCAGACAACGGTCACGTCAAGCTCGCCCATTTCCCGGGCCATCTGCTGCCCCCCGACGGGACCTACACGAGCCACGCGGCACTGGTGAGCGTCGCTGAGGAGGGCCAGGCCCTGCCGCACTTCGTGTCCTACATCCGGGAACGATGCGTGCGGAAGAAGCGGGTGCTGTCCGTCTACACGCCCTTTGGCATCAACAACCAGTGGGGGCCCTGCTCAACCCTCGATGACGAGCAGGCACTCGACGTGCTCGACGTCCTGGCCCGGTGGCGGAAGCGGGGTGTCCGCTTCGACTACTTCACCCTCGATACCGGCTGGGTGGACCCTAGCTCCGACCTCACTCGCTTCCGGCCGACCTGCTACCCGAACGGGCCGAAGGAGGTGGTGGACCGCGTCAATGGACTGGGCATGAAGTTCGGGCTGTGGTTCGCCACGAGTTGGGGAGCGGAGTCCTGCTGGGACTACGCTCCTGCTTGGCCCGGGCAAGCCGCGCCGGTCATGGGCTACCTGAACGGTGTACCGGCCAAAGCTCACTTCGGCGGCTCGTTTTGCTTCGGCTATGACCCTTACGTCACGATGCTGCGCAACGCGGTGCTACACCACGTCCGCGAGAACCACGTGCGGTTCCTCAAGTTCGACGGCGGCAGCTACTACTGCGACAGCACCGACCACGGGCATCTCCCCGGCAAGTACTCGACCGAGCGCATGTACGACAACCTCATCGACATCGCCAATGCTGCCCGCGCAGCCGCCCCGGACGTCTTCGTCATGTGGTACTGGGGGCTCCGCTCGCCGTTCTGGGCGCTGTATGGGGACTCGATCTTCGAGTCCGGCCTTCACCTGGAGGGCTCCGGCACGAGTTCCTCGCCGACGCTCTACTACCGGGACTCGGTGACTCTCGCTCAGGACCACAACGCGCAGTACGCGAAGCTCGTCCCGCCCCTCGTCAAGGATAGCCTTGGGGTGTGGCTCGCCGACACGCGCTGGGGGAACTTCATGGGCAAGGAGCGTTGGCGCGAGGCCCTGGTCATGGACCTCGGCCGCGGCAGCCTGCTCTTCCCCAACCTGTGGGGCGACCTCTACCTTCTCGACGATGACGACGTGAAGTTCCTGGCCTGGATCGCGTCGCTGGCCAGGAGGAACGACTCGGTGTTCCTGCAACGGCGGATCATCCTGGGCGACCCGTGGAGGAACGAGGTATACGGCTACGCGCACTTCAGCGGCGCCCACGGGTTCCTGTTCATCAACAATGCGCACTTCGCTTCCCGGAAGGCGCAGCTCAGACTTGGTGCCTCCGTCGGCCTCGAGGCCGAGCCGGGCACGCCGCTCCAGGTCGTCGCGCTCTTCCCCGAGCGGCACCGAATCCTGCGGGAAGATGGCTTGCCCTACCGGGCCGGAGACACACTCGACCTGTGGGTGCGGCCCTTCGAGGTGCTGATGCTCGAGGTTAGGACATCGGTCAGGGCGGCGACCTCGCTACCGGTGCGGCGGCTGACGGACGAGGATGCGGCCGACCTGGGGATACCCCTGCCGCTCGAGGCCGCCCCGCCTGACCCCGGCCTCGACGTGCAGTTCGTGGACGCGCCCAGGTTCCAGCAGCAGGGGTTCACCCAGAGAGCATACGCCTTCCGAACCACACTCCCACCGCTGGGGGGCCCGCAGCCGATCCTCGCGGTGGCCATCCGACCGCGACAGGGAGACGGGGAGTGGCGTTACTCGCCGGTCGTCGCCGAGATCGCCCAGGCGAGGGCCCGCATCGGCGATCAGAACGTGCAGCTCGTGCCGGTACCCGATGCCCGCCAGTTCGGCAACACCCAGAAGGCCGGCTGCTCGTGGGTTGTCTACAAGGTGCGCCTCAGCCCGGCCTGGTCGCGCAAGCCGACACAACTCGCCGTCCACGCGTGGCTGCCCGCGGGTGTTGACGCCCATGTCAGCGCGTGGGTGGTGAAGCGCTGGTGGCGGGAGAACACGCGACCGATGGGCGACGGCTACTATGGCGACGCGCCGTCGTAGGGGTTGCACCTCCTCGGCGACCCACGGTTGACACATCCCCAGGGGCAGGCTATAGAGGAGGCCAGCGCACCTACTGAGTCTCGCGTAAGTAGGGAAACCGGGACTGGACCAAGGCGCCGTCGTCCAGGCGCCGCGTGGACTGTACCAGGTTTCCCTACTCACGCGAGACTCAGTAAGCCCTCTGACCGTCACTCAGCAGGAGGCAGACGCGATCATGCGTTACCGTCGTCTGGGTCGTACCGGGCTGGAAGTCTCGGAACTGAGCTATGGTGCAGCGCGGGGAGCGGCGGAGGACCCCGAGCGGTTCATCGCCGCTGCACACGCGTGCATCGATGCGGGGATCAACCTCATCGATACCGCCGAGAGCTACGACGACGGCGGCAGCGAACGCGTGCTGGGCGAGGCCCTGCGCGGACACGACGACATCCTCGTCGAGACGAAGTACCGTCCCTATGACAGCCATGCGCCGGACGCCAACTACACCGGCTCGCCCGAGCGGCTCGTGGCCTCGGCGGAGGAGAGCCTGCGCCGCCTGCGGCGCGACCGCCTCGACATCCTCCTGGGCCACGGCATCCGCACGCTGGAGTCGTTCGAGCGGTTCATGAGCGATGGTTGCCATGAGGCGATGGTCAAGCTCCGCGATCAGGGCAAGGTGCGCTTCATCGGGATCAGCGAGCTGTCGGAGGGTGACGGGACGCACCAGGTTCTCCAGCGCGCCGTGCCGACGGGCGGCTTCGACGTGGTGATGCTGACGCTCAACTTCCTCCTGCAGACAGCCGCCGGCTCCGTGCTCCCTCTCTGCCGAACGCACGACGTGGGCACAGTCGTCATGATGCCGCTCAACCAGGCGTCGAGAGAGTCCGGGCTGGTGAGCGTGCCGGCAGCCCTGGAGTGCGTCCGTCGTCACATCGCCCAGGGGAACCTGCCCAACGAGCCGCCCTATGCCGATCCCCACCTCTTCGACTTCCTGCAGCCCTACTCCATCCCCGAGGCCGGGCTACGGTACGTGCTATGCCACGGCATCAGCACCTGCTGTGTCGGCATGCGGAGCCCCGAGCGCCTGACGGAGAACCTCCGCGTTCTCGACCCGCCCTACCTGGACCCCGAGCGCCTGTCGCGCCTCCGCGAGCTCTTCGGTCGCATCCAGCGGCAGGTCATCTGACATGGCCCTGTAGCCGTGGCCCAGCCCCCAAGGCTGCGGCGCAGCGGCGTAGTCGTGGCGCAGCCTTCCAAGGCTGCGGCCGTTCACGAAAGGGCGAACCCCATGAAGATCCTTCAGGTCACCTCACCTCGCGAATACGCCATCCTGGAAGTGCGGACGCCGGCGGCCGGGCCGGGCCAGGTGCTGATGCGCGTGGACGCCGTCACGACCTGCCCGCAATGGGACCTCCACCTGCGGCACAACGAGCCCATGTTCATCGGCCACCGGTTCGAGTACCCCTACCCGCCCGGCCAGCCCGGCCACGAAGCTGCCGGCGTCATTGAGGCAGTTGGGCCGGGGGTGACCGATCTTGCGCCGGGAGACCGGGTCTGCGCCTGGCGCGATCAGGGCCAACATGTGCCGGGCTGCTATGCCCAGTTCGCCGTCCACGAGGCCGGGAATGTGATCCGCGTCCCCGACGGTTCTCCCCCGGAAGCCCTCGCGCCGCTGGAGCTCGCTATGTGCGTGGGCACGGTGTTCCGGATGCTCCGCCAGATGAGCGTGCTGAACGGTCGGTGCGTCGGGATCGGAGGCCTCGGCCCGGCGGGGCTCGTCGCCCTGCAGATGGCGAGGGCAGAGGGCGCCGGCACCGTGTTCGGCTTCGACCCGCTGCCCACTCGGCGCGAACTCGCGGGCCGCCTCGGCGCCGACGCCTGTTTCGACCCGACCGCCGACCTCGAGGCGGAGTTCCCCGTGCGCCCGGCCGCGTCGCGACTCGAGGCCGCCGTCGACTGCGTGGGCGCCAAGGCCTCGGTCGAGTTCCTCATGGACCGGACCTCAGACGTCGTGGCCCTCTTCGGCGTCCAACGTGAGGACTACACCTTCGCGCCACGGCACTACAGTCTCCGCCTATGCGGCTACAAGGGTCACTCGCGCGAGTCGGCGGCGTACGCCGTGGGGCTGATCGAAGCAGACAAGCTGGACCTCGCGCCCCTCGTCACCCACGTCTTGCCGCTCGAGCGCTACGGAGAGGGGATCGACCTGCTCGAAGCACGCCAGGCCATCAAGGTCTGCTTCAAGCCGTGGGAGTCGTAGGAGGCGACCGACGCAGAGCGTGCCGCCACCCGAGACCAACGGAGGGTTACGCCTCAACATGAACGCCCGAGAACGGTTCCGCCGGCTCATGCGCTACGAACCCATCGACCGTCTGCCCGTTCTCGCCCTCGAGCCCTACGAGCCGACGGCGATCGAGCGTTGGCGGCACGAAGGCTTGCCCGACGGCGCCGATCCGGTAGAGTACCTCGGCATGTCCCGGCTGGTCGGCCTCCCGCTGAGCTTCCACCCCATCCCGGGGTTCGATCAGCAGGTCCTCTCGGAGGATGACACATACGTCGTTCGGCGCTCGCCCATGGGCGCCCTGTGGCGGCAGCGGAAGGACAACCCCACGGTCTTCTGGGGCCACATCGACCACCCGGTCAAGACGCGGGCGGACTGGGAGGAGTACAAGCAGCGCTTCCAGGCCTCTTCGCCGGGCCGCTGCCCCGCGGACTGGGCCGAAGCCGTCGTCCCCCGTCTGAACGCCTCCGAGGACCCGGTCGGGATCCACCTCTACCCGTTCTTCTTCCGGCTCGGCTTCTACGCGATGGGGATGGAGCGCTTCCTGTCGGCGTTCTACGAGGAGCCCGACCTGATCCACGACATCTTCTCCTACTGGAGTACCTTCGTCATCGAGACCATCGGGCCGATCCTGGGCACGGTCACGCTCGACTTCGCCATCTTCACCGAGGACCTGGCCGGGAAGAACGGCCCTCTCGTCTCGCCGCGCCTCTACGAGGAGTTCTGGCATCCGCACCAGGACCCTATCCTCCGGCTGTTGCTGGACCACGGTGTCCCCCTCATCTGCCAGTGGACCTCGGGCCAAGTGGGGCCGCTGCTCCCCACCATGATCGACCACGGGTTCAACTGCACCTGGCCGCTCGAGGTCGTCGCCGGGATGGACGGCCCAACGCTCCGTCGGCGCTTCGGGCGCGGGCTGCTCCTGGCCGGCAACATCGCCAAAGAGGCCGTGATCGCCGGGCCGCCCGCCATCGACGCCGAGATCGACCGGCTGATGCCCCTCATCCGCGAGGGCGGCTTCCTGCCCGCGCTCGACGACATGGCCTCTCCCGACATGCCCTTCCCACACTACCGGTACCTGATCGAGAGGCTGCAGGCGATCCGCCTGGACGAGTGACCGCGCGCCGCGCGTGGCGGCCGCTAACCGCCGCCGGGAGTGTCATGGCGAGGGGCGGATTCGTCGGCTTCCCGCTCGGCCTTCACGCGCTCCAGCTCCTGTTGGAGCTGCCCGAGGTCACCGTAGAAGTAAAGGCCGGTCGCCAGGCGCGGGAGGTTGAGCTGCACCTCGGTCGCAGCGCGGGCGACTTCCTTCTCCCCCAGGAGGTCGTAGACGTCCACCTTCGCCGGGAACCGCACTACCTGCGGCGGCTCGTGCGCTGCGTGTACGGCGAGCAGGTTGGGGCTGACGTAGACCACGTCGCTGCTGTCATCGTAGACGTGGACGCCGCTCCACTTCAGGACGCGGCGGAGGAGGTCAGCGGAGATTGCCGGCGACCCGAACCACACCGTCTTCCGTTCGCCCTGCTCCTTCACACAGAACGACGGCTCTCCCCCTTCGGCGTACCGCGCGAGCACGGCCGCGTTGGGATCGTCACCGTACACCACCGGCGAATGGGCGACCGGACCTGGCGCCGCCGGCTTGTCGGGGAACACGCCGAAGTTGCACCGGATCTGGAACTCCCATTGGCCCATGAGCCGGTCGGCCGGCCAGCCGGCAAGCAGCGGATGGCCCTCGACCGGACGCATGGCGAGGACGCGGCGCTCGGTCTTGAGCCGCAGGCGGAGGCCCGCTAGCTGTGTCATCGAGGCCTCGGGCTCGGCCGACAAGTGGTCCGGGCTCAGGATCCCCGGAGCATACAGCCAGATGGCGGTCGTGCCCGGGCGGTCGATGACCCGCCTCACGAGCGCCCGGCGGGCGGTGGTGAGCGAGAACGCGTTGAGGAAGAGGTAGCACCGGTAGGAAGGGAGTCTGGGGTCGGCCAGGTCGTCGATGAAGTAGAAGTCGATGGGCACACCCAGGCGCGACAACTCGTTCGTCCGCAGGCGCTCAAGACATTCGAAGTTCAGCGTACCCGAGCTACGGAAGAGGCTGTCCTCATCCACCACGACAGCCAATCCGCCGCCGGACGAGCGCGGGAACCGCAGGCTCAGCCGCCCGACGAGCTGCAAGCGCCGCATCAGGTCGTAGATCTGGGGGTCATGGTACCAGGTGCCCATCTCGTACCATTCCCCCTGCGCTCCGCGCGTCACCAGCGAGGCGAAGTCGCGGGTCAGGGCAGAAAGCGACCCGGCCATGTCTCGGGGGCGGCCGTACTGGTCGTTGGCCGCGTCGGCGAAATGCGTGCGCGTATCGGTGTTGCTGTACCAGACCTTGCCATGGAGCTTGACCGACTCGGTCAGCGACCGCAGTGGCGCGTCGCTGCCGAGGTCGCGATTCTCATAGGGCGAGGGTGCACCGAACAGGTCGATCGTCGGGCAGCCGAGCATCCTCTCCAGCGCTTCGTGGCCGCTGAGATGGTAGCTGATGCAGGCGAGGTTGAGGTACCAGAACCCGCAGAGCGCCTGTCGGCCCGTCGCGGCCTTCACGATGCGGGAGAGGTACTCCACCTTCTCCGCCTCGGTCTCGTTGTGGCAGCGGAAGTAGTCCGCGACCCGCGTGCCCTCTCTGGGGTGCCAGAAGTCGCCGAAGGTCGGGGCCTGCCACTCCTCTGCCGGCGGAGGTGTGGCGGTGGCGAAGTCGGCGTCCTCGTCCTTCCACGCCGCTCTCAGCGCCGCCACGCTTCCGCGGTAGCGCCGGGTCAGGAAGCGCCGGAAGGCGGTGGCCATTGCAGGGCTGTAGTCCGGGCCCCACCCCGGGTAGATCCACTCCTCCGTCGGGTAGCCGGCGCCGATGAAGTAGCCGATGACATGGTCGCTGTACGGTGACTGCCGTACATGGTCGATCAGCCGCCGCAGCGCGCGGGCAACCTCCGCCTGCCACACCTCGGAGGCGAAGGTGTAGTGGGGCTTCCCCTCCTTGGGCGCGCTCTCGTCCTTCAGGCGCGTGGTGCCGTCGGCGAGCGTGAAGAGGTCGGTCGGGTGCTGCTTCGCCCACTCCTCGGGGGTCTCGATGTACATCGGTCGCACGAGAACGTAGGCCTTGGGGTTCGCCTCGAGCATGACCTCCATCTGCTGGTCCAGGTGCTTCAAGCCCTCGTCGCCGGGTTTCGAGAACCCGCCGTCGGTGTAGATCGAGAAGACGCGCAGGTCGGCGGCGACGAAGGGCTTCAGGTAGTCCACCGTGTAGTCGCCCGGGAGCGTGAAGGTGATTGGCCCGAAGGGCCGGCCAGTGACGAAGATCGTCGGCGCGCCGTTCAGGTCGCGGACCTCGGCCGCGGCCTGGGGCCGAGTGGTGGCGACCGGGGGGGCCAGCGGCTCGGCGGGCTCGGGAGCAACGGCGCTCTCGGGATGAGCGTGCAGCAGCGGCTGCGCATCGCGGCCATCGACGAGGCCGTCGATATCGGTATCGGCCGCCAGTGGATTCGTCTTCGCCCGAAGCTCGGCGAGGTCATCGAGGCCGTCGGCGTCCGAGTCCGGCAGGGGCTTGCCGGGCGCCTGAACGCCGAAGGCCCGCACGATGGGGGACAGCCCGAAGGTGCGCGTCACGCGCGAGGCCTCGCGGCCGGGGCCGTGAGGCACCAGCCGAATCCACTCGTCCACATCCGCCGTCACGTCCTGCATCTTCCCGTTGTAGCCGGTCGCGTCGATGAAGAGGTTGTACGGATCCGCGCCGCCGGCCGGGTCCTCCATGTAGACGCGCCGGCAGCCCTTCAACCCGACGAAGCCCACGCCGAACCCGTTCGGGTCGTCGAAGGTCATGTCCACAAAGAGCGGATCAGGCGTCCAGACGGCCTGGCCGGACTGCAGTAGAGGCGCCGCGCCGGTGTTGTGGCCCACCTTGAGGCCTGGGCGGTATCCCTTTGGCGACAGGAAACACCACAGCTTCAGCGCGGACGTCTGGAAGACGATCTGGACGCGGAACTCGTGGTGTTGGTCGATGCACTCCGCGTAGAAGAAGGAGGTGACGGTGAACGTATTGCCGGCACCGACCACGTCGCGCGCGGTCGTCCGCAGAACTACCCGCGCGGGCCCGTCCTCTACGACCTCGACCGGCGTCGGGCCCTGACTCGTCTGATCGCTCCGGCCCGGCGATGCCGTCCAGGTCCAGTTCATGCCGCCAGGCCCCAGCGTGTCCCGGCGCCCTCCGCCCGGCGCCAGCCAGGTGAGGGACGCCAGCACGCCACCCCGCTGCGGGTCGACCTGCGCCTCGTAGGTGCGGGCGACGATGCGAAGTGGCGCCCCGCCGCCCCCCTTCCCTTCCAGGCGCACCTGTGCGTTCCCCGGAGGAGGAGCCCCGGTACCCAACCAGAAGGTGCGCTTTCGGCCGGCCGGCTGGGCCGCGACGAGAGCCGTCATCTCCCCTGGCGCGGAGAACGCCGCGACGACGGCTCCCAAGGCCTTCCCATTCGCATCCACCTCGGTGAGCACGCCGGCGCGCGCCGTCAGCCGATGCGCCAGGCGAACCGGAACCACCGCCGCCCCGGCCCCGGGCGGGAAGGTGATGGTGAGGAGCTGCCGTTCCGCGTCCCCGGCCGAAGCGAAGCTCGCGAAGAACAGGGGGCTCAGGCCAAGCACTACGCGTCCGGTCGTACGTCTCATGGCGCTACCTCCTATGGTCGCCTCGCCGCCTCGTACAGCGCCGCCAGGTGCTCCGGCAGCACCGGCACGTACTCGCGGCCGAGCTGGTCCAGCACCTCCCGGAGCAGACTCGGCGAGCACGGGTAACACTGCACGAACGCATTGAGGAATGCTGGCCGCTGCGCGGGTGTGTACTTGCGGATGTCGCTCACGAGTAGCTCCAGCGCGCGCTCGGGGCCACCCTTCGGATCGAAGCTCGTGATGGCCCGGAACGACGGCACACCGGCGATCATGCTCGTGGCGCCGTCGGCCGTGGTGTCGGGCTGCCGGCCGTAGTCCGGCAGGAGAAAGCGGAGGCCGGGCAGCTCCGCCGCATAGCGACGGAGGTGCTCCGCATCCGCGCTGTGGGTCCACAGGCCGCGCAAGTCCATGCGGTTCATGTACTGGGCGGTGAGATCGAGGAAGCCCCGGAAGACGCGGCTCGGCCCATCGTACCGGCCGGCATAGGGCCCGGGATAGCAGTAGCCGACACCGGAGCACGCGCAGACGAAGGTGTCGTTCGGCCCGGCCTGCCGGTAGTAGTAGGCCATGAGGTCGGGCATCAGGTCGTAGGTCGTTGGTCCGACACTCCACGCCAGCGGGAAACGGCCGCGCTGCGGGTCATCCCAGTAGCGGGTGAGGAAGAACCCGTACCAGTTGATCGGCGCATCGCCGTCGGAGACCAGGAAGGAGAGGTACACCTTGCTGCGATCCAGCGGCGGCGCCGGCGGCACCTCGCGCCTGAAGCGAGGCGGGTGTGCACCGGAGTGAACGCTGAGGTTGCCCGTCTCCGCCGACCACGACAGGAACTTGCCGTACTCCGAGAGCAGCGTGACACCCGGCCCCTCCTGAATGCCGACCCCGTCGCCCGCCCAGGGCGCGCCGAGCACGCCGATGTTGACCGGCGCCTCCCCGAGGAGCTTCGCGATCATAGCCGTCTCCCCGAGCGGCGAACCGATGTCCGGTTCGGCATCCTTCGGGCCGGTGATCCAGAAGCAGAAGGCCTTCTGGGCGATCAGGTAGTCGCGCGGCCGCACCCACTCGGGGTACATCAGCCCGAGCAGCGTGTGGTTGAGCTTCGGCCAGAGCTCGGCGATGGCCCACTCATACGCCGTCGCATTCGTCTTCCAGCGGCCGCGCAGGTCCGCGACCACCGGCAACCGAAGCCGCTCCGCGAGGCGGGGGGAGACCATGACCGCCCGCTTCAGGCCGCAGAGCATCGTGGCGATGTTCACCGAGGCCGGCAGGCCGGGATCGGTGACCACCACGCCCTTGATCTCATCCTGCCACCGCACGAGCAGCGACCACGGATCGTCCACACGCTCGACCTCGTCGATGTCCCCGCGCGCCTTCAGCCACTCGAGCCACCGCTCCTCCACGCACGGCTGGCCCGGGCCTGCACCGAACTGGTCAGCGATGACATAGAGGCGCGGCTGCCGCGCGTTGATCACGCCCTGCAGCGAGGCCAGCGCCAGCTTCTCGTCAAGCGGTAGCGCGCTCGCATCCACGACGTACAGCTTCCGCGCCGGAGGCGGGCACTTCGGGAAGACACCGTCATACCCTCGCTGAGCGGTCCGGGCTGTCCGCGGGCCCGATGGCAGGGCAGCGCGATAGGCCTCATCCGCGCGACGCAGAACCTCCGCGGACTCAGGCAACCCGCCCTGCTCGTGGAGGAGATACAGCGCCGCTCTCCCGAGCACCTCACGCTGCGCGAACAGCGCCTCGGTACCCGCGGAGGCGAACAGGGCCACCCCGGCCCACACATCCACCGTATCCCGGAACTGCGGACACCCGTGCCGGATGATCGCGATCACCGGCCACGTGCCGGCGGCATCCCGGAACCCCACGATCGGGATGACCTTGTCTTCCGGCGGAAGCGAGGCCGGGTTGAGCGCCTGCGTGGAACCGAGCGACCCGTCCCAGTACAGACGCTGCCAACGCGGCCAGCCAAGGGCCTCCAGAGACAGCGGGTCCGACTCCGCGTGGTACACAAGCTCGCCGCGCGGCCCCGTGGGCGTGTAGAAGCTGCCGGTTCCGAGCTTGTCGTGGCCGAACCACTCGATGTGCCCCAGGTCCTTCCATTCGCCGCCGAGCCGCTCGAAGCCGGCGTTCGGGAGCAGGTTCCCCCGTACCGTGGGTGGCGCGTTGGGCGGTAGAGCGCCGCGGACGAGCACCACATCGTCGAGCCACACAGTCGCCGGCGGCTTCCAGAGAACGAGGATCACGTCTACGGCAGCCGTGTCGGGCGGGGTCGTGACCCCTGCGGAGACGAACGACCAGTCCTGGCCGGGAGGGGGAAGCGCTGGCCCTGTCTGACCCAGGAAGCGGCCGCCCGCATCCCAGAAGCGCAGGAGGAGCGAGTCCGGCTGCGGGTCGCCGGTCGTGTTGAGGGTCTTCGCCCAGCTCCCCAGGGTGAACGTCTCGCCGGGTCGCGCCGGGATCCTCCCCGCTTGCTGAAGCCCTGACCAGCCAGGCGCACCCTTCGCGATCTTGATGCCGCACGCGCCGCTGTGGGCCGCTTCGGGCGTGATCTCGGCCTGGTCCTGCGCACCGGCCACCCATAGCCACCCCACCGCCCCCGTGCGCCGGCACGGGTGGCAGAAGGGCACGCCTGCTGAGATGAGGCCGCCCCCCTGCCCGTGGAAGCGCCGCAGGTTCTCGCCCGCAGCCTCTGCAAAGGTGTTGCCGTAGAGGTGGATCAGCGCCGCGTACCTCTCCGCGTTGAGCCGCTGCGGGTCGGCCAGCGCCTCGTCGTCGAGGACATCGGCCTGCACCCCAAGTCGCGTGAACCAGGCCTTCATGTCCGGCCCGGTCAGGCCCTGCGGCGAGCAGAAGTAGGGGAAGTCGCGATCGCTGAAGATCGCGATGGACGGACTGGCTTGGGCGCTACGGGAACCCAAGGCCAGGGCCAGCGGAAGGGCGGCCAGGCACGCCCTCGAACATCGGACGATGGTTCTCATGCGTGTGTCACCTGCCAACCTGCGGTCAGTGGGTTCTGTTCGGTCATGGCCTTGCCACGAGGTGAGGCCTTCGCCGTGCACGCACCAGCGTCCTCGCCGGCCCGGCCGTCCCCCATGCCGCTCGATTGGGTCAAGCCGGGCCTTGCGGCCTGGCTTGACCCAATCGAACGGCCAGAGACAGGGACCGCCTTGAGCCTCCGACGCGTGGGGGAGAGGGAACCGGGCGAGGTCCGCCTTATCGCATTGTGCTCATGGGTGTTGACAGCAATGGACTCATATGATAGAGTCCCACGCAAGATACCGGGCCGGGCCCATGCCCGGAGACCGGCCAGAAAAGGCAACCAGATCGGCACGGGTTGCCGAGAAGGCGGTGAACGGCAATGGCGAAGGTAGTCGGCATTGATCTGGGGACGACGAACTCGGCCGTCGCGGTCGTGCAAGCGGGCGAGCCGATGCTCATCACCAACCCGGAGGGCGGCCGCCTGACGCCCTCGGTGGTGGCGTTCAGCAAGAGCGGCGAACGGCTCGTAGGCCAGCCGGCGAAGCGCCAAGCGGTGCTCAACCCGGAGCGGACGATCGCGAGCATCAAGCGGAGGATGGGCACCCGGGACCGCATCACGATCGACGGGAAGGACTACTCGCCGGAGCAGATCTCGGCGATGATCCTGGAGAAGCTGAAGCGCGACGCCGAGACGTATCTGGGGGAACCGGTGAAGCAAGCCGTCATCACGGTGCCGGCGTACTTCAACGACACCCAGCGCACGGCAACCAAGCAGGCGGGCGAGATCGCGGGGCTGGAAGTCCTGCGCATTCTGAATGAGCCGACCGCGGCGGCGCTCGCGTACGGCCACCAGGAGAAGAAGAAGGAGGCCACCATCCTGGTCTACGACCTGGGTGGCGGCACGTTCGACGTATCGATTCTCGACGTGGAGATCGACGCGTCCAGCCCGGACCGCGACCTCTACGAGGTCAAGGCCACGAGCGGCGACACGCACCTTGGCGGCGACGATTTTGACGACCGTCTGATGGATTACATCGCCGACGAGTTCAAGAAGGACACCGGCATCGACCTCCGCAAGGACCGGCAGGCCCTCCAGCGGCTCAAGGAAGCGGCCGAGAAGGCGAAGTGCGAGCTGTCGACCACCGTGCAGACTCAGGTGAGCCTGCCCTTCATCACCTCCGTCGAGGGGGAGGGGCCGAAGCACCTGGAGATCACGATCACCCGCGCGAAGTTCGAGGAGCTGATCAAGGACCTCGTGCAGAAGACGACGGTGTCGATGAAGCAGGCGCTCAAGGATGCCAAGCTCAGCTCGAGCGACATCGGTGAGGTCATCCTGGTCGGCGGCTCGACGCGCATTCCCTGCGTGCAGGAGCTGGTGCGCAACTTCATCGGCAAGGAGCCGACGCGCGGCATCAACCCGGATGAGGTGGTGGCGGTCGGCGCGGGGATCCAAGCGGCGGTGCTCGGGGAGGGCAAGTCGGACATGGTGCTGCTCGACGTGACGCCGCTGACGCTAGGGGTGGAGACGAAGGGCGACGTGTTCGATGCGCTCATCGAGCGCAACACGACGATCCCGACGAAGGTGTCGCGGGTCTACACGACGGCCTCCAACTTCCAGCCGAGTGTGGAGGTGCACGTGCTGCAGGGCGAGCGCTCGCGGGCCAGCCAGAACAAGCCGCTGGGGCGCTTCCACCTGGACGGCATTCCGCCCGCGCCGGCGGGCATGCCGCAGATTGAGGTGACGTTCGATCTCGACGCGAACGGCATCCTCAACGTCACGGCGCAGGACAAGGGTACCGGCAAGCAGCAGCACATCACGATCACCGGCTCCGGGCAACTGAACGACGACGAGGTCAAGCACATGGTGACCGAGGCCGAGAGCCATCGCGCCGAGGACGAGCGGTTCCGCGAGCTGGCCCACGCACGGAACGATGCGGATCGGATGACGACCCAACTCGAGCAGACGCTGAACGACCTGGGCGACAAGGTCCCGGCCTCGGAGGCGGGCGAGATTCGCGCCAAGATCGAGGCGCTGAAGGAGGCGGCCAAGGGCGAGGACCCGGCGGCGATCCGGCGGGCGATCGACGAGGCCCAGCAGGCGTTCTCCGCGGTGTCGGCCCGCATCTACCAGGCGGCGCAGCAGACTCAGGCCCCCTCAGGCGGCGACGACGGCCAGGAGAGCAAGCCCACCGGGCCGACGCAGGAGGAGGAGGTCATCGACGCGGAGTTCACGGCCGAGGACGAGAAGTAGAACGGCCAATGATGAGCGCGGAATGATGAATGCCAACGGCACGATGGTACCGAGCAGCGGGAAGGGCGGGGTCGACTGGCTTCCGCCTGCGGATATCGCGGAGACGGCTTCGGGATTCGAGGTGACGCTCGAGATCTGCGGGGTGCCGCGCGAGGCGATCGAGGTAGGCGCGGACGAGAGCCGCCTGACGGTATCAGGTGAGCGGCCCGGCGAGGTGGAGGGCGAAGTCTGCCACTACCGCGAGAGGCGGGTCGGGCGATTCGGGCGCTCGTTCGCCTTCCGTGTGCCGATCGACTCGGACGGCATCCGGGCGACTCTCGCGGACGGCGTTCTCACCTTGACCATACCGAAGAGGACGCCCACGAGGGTCAGCGTGGAGTGAGGCCAGTGAGCGCGAACTGGACGTTGGAGCGCGAGTTGTCGGAGCTGCGGGCGCGGCTAGCGAGGGCCCTGCGCGACGCCGAGCAGCGCTGGTCGCGGGCCGGGGCCGCACGGTCGGCTCCCGTGCCGGCGCTCGACTTCACCGGAAAGCGCGAGGCTTTCATCGTGAGGGTCGACGTACCGGGCGTGGCGAAGGGCGACATCGGCATCGCAGTGCAAGACGGCGCGCTGGAGATCGCGGGCCGGGTTCCCGACCGTGACGAGGCGGGGCGAGAGCGGCTGCGGTCGGAGCGGCTGAGAGGCGAGTTCCGCCGGGTGGTGCCACTGCCCCGGGAGGCGGACCTGGCGAAGGTGAAGGCGTCGCTGGCGGATGGCGTGCTGACGGTGTCGATCCCCCGGCGCCTGCCGGGCGGGAGGCGGTCGGTCGAGATCGGGTAGGCTGAGGGTGTGGCATCCGCGTCCCGCGGATGCTTCACGGCTCTCGCGAGCGAGCTGCTCGTGCCACGGGTTGCGGCGCCGGGTGTGCGATGAACAAGACCCAGGACTACTACGACGTACTCGGCGTCTCCCGCGGGGCGTCTCAGAAGGAGATTCGCCAGGCCTACCGACGTCTCGCCCGCAAGTACCATCCGGATGTGAACCCCGGCGACAAGGCGGCGGAGGAGAGGTTCAAGGCGATCAGCGAGGCGCACAATGTCATCAGCGACGCCGAGAAGCGGAAGCAGTACGACCAGTTCGGCCGGGCGTACCAGCACGCGCAGCAATCCGGGCAGTGGCAGGGCGGCGGCTTCGAGGACTTCCTCCGGACCGTGGCGGCGGGCGGGGGGGGCGTGACCTTCGGCGGGAGTTTCGCGGACATCTTCGGCGACATCTTCGGACGGACAGGGGGCGGCTCGACGGTGACCGCCCGCCGGGGCGGGCCGCGGACACCGCAGCGAGGCGAGGACATCGAGCACGAACTGGAGATCCCCTTCGAGGAGGCGATGTCCGGCGCCGAGAAGACGATCAGCCTGACGCTCTCGGATCGGTGCCAGGACTGCAACGGTGTCGGGGGGAAGACGACTCCCTGCTCGGCGTGCGGCGGAACGGGCGTGGCAAAGGGAGGGGGCGGGTTCCTGAACATCAGCACCCCCTGCCCGCAGTGCCAAGGGACGGGAGACCAGATCACCGCGCGGTGCTCGCGCTGTGGCGGCTCGGGTGAGGTGATGCGGAGTCGGCGGATCAGGGTGAAGATTCCGCCAGGCGTGGACACCGGGCGCCGCATTCTCCTACGCGGAGAGGGCGCAGCGGGCGCGCACGGTGGGCCCGCGGGCAACCTCATCCTGCGGGCCAAGGTGGGATCGCATCCGACCTTCCAGCGCCGGGACGATGACATCCTGATCGAGACGCCCGTGAAGTTCACCGAGGCGGCCCTCGGGGCCGAGATAGACGTGCCGTCGGTGTGGGGGAACGCGAAGCTGAAGATCCCGGCCGGCACCAAGAATGGCCAGACCCTCCGCCTGCGCGGGATGGGCGTGCCCAAGATGGGCTCGAACGAGCGGGGGGATCAGCTGGTGAGAGTGAGCATCGCGATGCCCCCGAAGCTGTCGCAGCGACAGCGCGAGCTTCTGGAGGAGTTCAGCGAGGAGTGGACAGAGAACCCGCGGGCCGAGCCGAAGAGGTAGTCGCGGGCGGCCGGACCCCGCGCGGCGGGAAGTTGAGCTGGGGAGGCCTGGACGATGGACAAACGATCGGACGAACCCGTTTACATGATCAGCGTGGCAGCCAAGCTGATCGCTTGCCACCCGCAGACTCTGCGGATGTACGAGCGCGAGGGGTTGCTGCGACCGCACCGTTCGGCGAGGAAGCTGCGGCTCTACTCGGATGCCGACCTCGATCGGGTGCGCATGATCAAGCGGCTGACGCAGCAGCTCGGTGTCAACCTGGCGGGCGTGGAGGTCATCCTGGACTTGCTCCATCGCGTCGACCGACAGCAGCAGGAGATCGAGAACCTGAAGCGGGAGCTAACCCACGAACAGAAGGCGCTGAACCCGGCGCCCGCGAGCGGCGTGCGGTACAAGGTCGAGATCGAGGAGGGGTCGGGGGTGTAAGGCCGCAGCCCGCGAGGTTGTGTTCAGACAGCCGCTGCAACGGGGGGCAGTCCTCGCATTCTGCCTGTACGACGGCAGAATGCGGGACAGTCCCGAACGGCGCGGGCTTTGGGAACACAACCGCGAGGGCTGCGCCGCGAAGGCCGTGAAGGTGGTTTCCCGATGGACTTCGAGAAGCTGACGGCGAAAGCGAGGGAGGCAGTCGCCGGTGCCCAACAGGTGCTGCGACGCTACCATCACAACCAGCTCGACACCGAGCACCTCTTCCTGGCTCTGCTCGAGCAGGAGGGGGGCACGGTCGGGCGGGTGATGGAGGCCCTGAAGGCCGACCTGTCCGGCCTGGCGCGGGAGGTGGAGCGGGACCTCGGATCGCGGCCGCAGGTCAGCGGGCCCGGCGCCGACACCGAGCAGATCTACATCACGCCCCCGACCAAGCAGGCACTGGACCTCGCGCTCGAGGAGGCGCAGCGATTCGGCGACGCCTTCGCCGGCGGGGAGCACATCCTGCTTGGCATCATGCGCCAGGGCGGCAACGCCTCCGCCCGCATCCTCAAGGCACGCGGGATCGACCTTGAGTCGGTCCTGGCCGCCCTGAAGCAGGTGCGGGGATCGCATTCGGTGACGGACGAGCATGCCGACGAGAAGTACGAGGCGCTGAAGCGATTCTCGCGAGACCTCACCGACCTGGCGCGGGAGGGGAAGCTCGACCCGGTCATCGGGCGCGAGAGGGAGATCCGGCGGGTCATCCAGATTCTCAGTCGGCGCACGAAGAACAACCCCGCGCTGATCGGCGAGCCGGGCGTGGGCAAGACGGCGATCGTGGACGGTCTGGCGCAGGCGATCGTGAGCAGGGACGTACCCGAGATCCTGCACGGGAAGAGGTTGGTGGCGCTGGACCTTGCGGGCATGGTGGCGGGGTCGAAGTACCGGGGGGAGTTTGAGGAGCGGCTGAAGGGAGTCATGGACGAGCTGCGGGCGTCGCAGGGGCAGGTAATCGCCTTCATCGACGAGCTGCACACGGTGGTGGGGGCGGGAGCGGCGGAGGGCGCGCTCGACGCCGGGAACATGCTGAAGCCGGCGCTGGCGCGCGGGGAGTGGCAGTGCATCGGCGCAACTACCCTCGACGAGTACCGCAAGCGCATCGAGAAGGACCCAGCCCTCGAGCGGCGCTTCCAGCCGGTGTTCGTCGACGAGCCGACCATCGACGAGACCATCGCCATCCTGAAGGGCCTGCGCTCGCGCTACGAGGAGCACCACGGAGTCAAGATCAGCGACGAGGCCCTGGAGGCCGCGGCCACGCTGTCGGCCCGGTACATCAGCGACCGTCACCTCCCCGACAAGGCCATCGACCTCATCGACGAGGCGGGGAGCAAGATCCGCATCGACACGTATGGCCTGCCACCCACTCCCCAGGCGATTCGGGAGGAGATCGAGCGGCTGAACGCGGAGGGCCTGCAGGCGGCCCGCGAGGGGAACTACGAGAAGGCGGAGGAGCTGAAGCGGAGGACCGACGCGCTCCAGGACAAGCTCGCGGCCTCCGAGCAGAAGTGGCAGGAGCACGCGGCGCCGCAGGACACGGTGACGGCGGAGGATGTGGCGCAGATCGTCAGCGACTGGACCGGCATTCCGGTGCTGAAGATGTTCGAGGAGGAGGCGGACAAGCTGCTCCACATGGAGGGGCGGCTGCACCAGCGCGTCAAGGGGCAGGACGAGGCGGTGCAGGCGGTGAGCGAGTGCATCCGGCGCTCGCGGGCGGGGCTGTCGGACCCGCGGCGGCCCATCGGCAGCTTCATCTTCCTGGGGCCGACGGGCGTGGGCAAGACGGAGCTCGCCAAGGCGCTGGCGGAGTTCTTGTTCGGCGAAGAGGATGCCATGGTGCGCATCGACATGAGCGAGTACATGGAGAAGCACTCCGTGTCGCGGCTCATCGGCGCACCTCCGGGGTACGTGGGGTACGAGGAGGGCGGCCAGCTCACGGAGGCCGTGCGGCGGCGGCCCTACCGCGTGGTCCTGCTGGACGAGATCGAGAAGGCCCACCCCGACGTGTTCAACATCCTCCTCCAGATTCTGGAGGACGGACGGCTGACCGACAACGCAGGGCGGGTGGTGGACTTCAGGAATGTCGTCATCATCATGACCAGCAACATCGGGAGCCCGCTGATCACGCCCCCACCCGCCAGCGCGACCGAGCAGCAACGCCGCGAGCACTACGAGGAGATGCGGGACCGCGTGTTCGCCGAACTGCAGATGGTGTTCCGGCCGGAGCTGCTGAACCGGATCGACGAGGTGGTGGTCTTCCACTCGCTGACGGAGAGGGAGATCCGCCAGATCGTCGACTTGATGCTGGATCGGGTGGGGAAGGCTCTGGCGGAGCGGCACATTTCGCTGGAGGCAACTGAGGCGGCGAAGGAGTTGTTGTGCCAGGAGGGCTACAACCCTGAGTTCGGCGCTCGTCCGCTCCGACGCACCGTCCAGAAGCTGGTGGAGAACCCGGCCTCCAGCGCCATCCTGAGGGGCGAGTTCTCGGATGGCGACACGATTCTCCTGGACGCCGAGGACGGTCGGGTCAAGATGAGCCTGCTCGTGGGGAAGGCCAACGCGGAACGTTGAACGCGGAGGCGGAGCGCGGAAGGTTGTGTTCAGAAAGCCGCCTGAACAGGGGTCAGACAGCCTTTCCCGGCCATGGGGCGGCCGGAGAAGGTGTCTGACCCAGCGGCGACGGCTTTCTGAACACAACCGGAGGCCCTGTGGCGCAGCCGCAGGCCGGCTGTGGCGGCCCGGCAGCCGGGATCACGCCACAATCGTTAGCAATCATCCCCTGCGAGTGCTAACTCGCAGGAGGTGTATGGTGCTCCAGCGGGGAATAGGCTAGACTCGCTGTTGCCCAACTGCCGAAAGCGAAGGGAGGCTAACCGAGATGGCATTGAAGGTGTTAGGAGACCACGTACTGGTGAGGCCGGACGAGGAGGAGACGACGCGAGGCGGCATCCTCCTGCCCGACACGGCGCGGGAGAGGCCGCAGCGCGGGACGGTGGTGGCTGTCGGCGAGGGGCGCCGGCTGGACAACGGCAAGCTGGTGCCGCTGGAAGTGAAGGTCGGCGACCGGGTCATCTTCTCCAAGTACGGGGGCACCGAGGTCAGGGACGGCGACGAGGAATGCCTCGTCCTGGGCATCGACAGCGTTCTCGCCAAGAACGCGTGACCCCGAGGCAGGTCCGAAACCAGGCACCAGCAGGAGCGGCAGCCCCCGGAGGGGCCGGCGCACGCTGAAAGGACGGGAGGAGAGAAGTCAAGCCATGGCTGCGAAGGATATCAAGTACAGAGAAGAGGCTAGGGCGGCCCTCGAGCGAGGAGCTAGCCTCGTGGCTAGTGCGGTAAAGGTCACGCTGGGCCCGGCCGGGCGGAACGTTCTGCTCGACAAGAAGTTCGGCGCCCCGACCATCACCAAGGACGGCGTGATGGTAGCCAAGGAGATCGAGCTCGAGGACCACTTCGAGAACATGGGCGCCCAGTTCGCGAAGGAAGTGGCGTCCAAGACGAACGACGTCGCGGGCGACGGGACGACCACGGCGACGGTGCTGGCGCACGCGATGCTCCGCGGCGGCATGAAGGCCGTAGCCGCGGGCGCGAACCCGATGTTCGTCAAGCGCGGGATCGACAAGGCCGTAGCCGCGGTGGTCGCACACCTGAAGAAGATCGCCGTGAACGTGCGAACGGACGAGGAGATGGAGAACGTCGCCGCCATCGCCGGTAACAGCAAGGCCATCGGCAAGGTTGTTGCAGAGGCCATGTCGGAGGTCGGGAAGGATGGCGTCATCACCGTCGAGGAGTCCAAGGGCACGCAGACGGGGCTGAAGCTCGTCGAGGGGATGCAGTTCGACAAGGGGTTCATCTCACCGTACTTCGTCACGAACCCCGAGACCATGGAGTGCGTGCTGGAGGAGCCGTACATCCTGCTGTACGAGAAGAAGATCAGCGCGGTGGCCGACCTCGTGCCGGTGCTCGAACTGGCCCTCCGTAACGGCCGGCCGGTCATGGTCATCGCGGAGGACACCGAGGGTGAGGCCCTGGCGACGCTGGTTCTCAACAAGCTGCGGGGTGCGCTGCGGGCCGTGGCGGTGAAGGCTCCGGGCTTCGGCGATCGCCGCAAGGCGATGCTCGAGGACATGGCCATCCTCACCGCGGGCACCTTCCTCAGCGAGGACCTCGGCATCAAGCTCGAGAACGTGACGGAGGAGCACCTGGGGACGGCCAAGCGCGTCGTGGTGGACAAGGACGATACGACCATCATCGAGGGCGCGGGAAGCGCCGAAGCCATCCGCGGTCGCATCGCCCAACTACGGGCGCAGATTGAGGAGACCGACTCGAACTACGACCGCGAGAAGCTGGAGGAGCGGCTGGCGAAGCTGGCCGGGGGCGTGGCGGTCATCGAGGTTGGGGCGCCCACCGAGACGGAGCTGAAGGAGCGCAAGACCCGCTACGAGGACGCTCTCTCGGCGACTCGCGCCGCGGTCGAGGAGGGCATCATTCCCGGCGGCGGCGTGGCGCTGCTCACGGCGAGGAAGGCGGTCAAGGCGATTGCGGTCGAGGGCGACGACGCCATCGGTGTGGACATCGTCTACCAGGCCCTGGCCGAGCCGATGGTGCAGATCATCAACAACTCGGGCCGCCGCGGCGAGGTCATCGTCGGCCAGATCGAGGAGCAGAGAAAGGCGAACATCGGCTTCGACGTGCTGAAGGGCGAAGCAGTCGACATGGTCAAGGCCGGCATCATCGATCCGGCCAAGGTCGCGCGGTCCGCGCTCGAGAACGCGGCCAGCATCGCGGGCATGCTGCTCACGACGGAGGCAGCCCTGGCCGACAAGCCGGAGAAGGCGAAGCCCCCGGCGATGCCGCCGGGCGGGCCCGGGCATGGGCCGATGATGTAGGGTCGGACGGCTGCGAGTGGCGGAGCGACCCGCCGACGCGGTAGACAAGAGTGGCACTGGTCCCGCATCAGCCGGACCAGTGCCACCGACTTATGTGCATGATGGGCCTTGTGCCCACGCAGCGCGCTCAAGAGGAGAGCCGAGACCGAGGAGGTGTCAATCATGCGTAGGTTCATCGTACGTCATGACTGGCCGGGCCTGGGGATGATGGGCGACATGCTGCGCTCCATGGCCGGCACGCTCAACGATCTGTCGGGGACCGGCCCGGTTGCAGAGCAGGGCTGGGCACCGCGCGTCGACGTGCTCAATGCCGAGACGGAGGTCGTCGTCAAGGCAGACGTCCCGGGCGTGAAGAAGGAGGACCTGCAGGTCACCGCCACGGAGACCGAGCTGACCATCAGCGGGGAGAGCAAGGAGGAGCTCGACGAGAAGAAGGACCAGTATCACCGAGTCGAGCGCCGGTGGGGCCGGTTCTCACGGACCATCGATCTGCCGGCGGAGGTCAAGCCGGCGGAGGTCAAGGCCAAGCTCGACAACGGAATCCTGGAGGTCCACTTGCCCAAGCTCGAGCCTCCGGCCCCGGCGAGCCACTCCGTGACGGTCGAGTAGTCGCTGCTCTCTGAGGTGGGCAGTTGGGCCCGGGAGGTGTTGGCTTCCCGGGCCTGACCGCGCTCAGGGCGGGGTCGATGAGATGATACCCCTCCGTGACAGCATCCCATCCCGCCGGCCGGCCTATGCGACCTGGGTCATCATCGGCGTGTGCGTGGTCGTGTACCTGGCGCAGGTGCTGTCGGGCGACTCGTGGCGTGAGTGGGCGCTGAATCCACGGCTGCTGGTCGAGCCCGCCGCCTGGGGGAAGGTGGGCCTCGTCCGCGTCTTCGGGTCGCTGATCACCTCGCAGTTCCTGCACGGCGACCCGCTCCACCTGGCCTTCAACATGCTGTTTCTGTGGGTCTTCGGCGACAATGTCGAGGACCGGCTGGGGCACGTCGGTTTCGTGGTCTTCTACCTGACCTGTGGCGTGGCGGCGGGGCTGGCCCAGAGCGTGCTCACATGGTTCCCGAACGTGCCGATGCTTGGCGCCAGTGGGGCCATCGCGGGTGTGCTGGGCGCGTACTTCGTACTCTTCCGCACGGCGTGGATCCGGTCGTTGGTGCTGCTCTTCGTCTTCCCCATCTTCGTGGACATCCCCGCGCTCGTCTTCATCGGCCTCTGGTTCGTGATGCAGACGCTCAATGCCCTCGTGACCATCGGCCCGATCCCGGCGCACGGCGGCGCAGGGGTGGCATTCGCGGCGCACGCCGCGGGGTTCATCGCGGGCGTGGCGCTGGTGCGGGTGTTTGGCCGGCCGAGACAGGCACCGAGGGTGAGGGTGGTGCGGTTCGCGGTGGACTGACGGCAGACGGCGATCACCACGAAGACACGGAGAACGGCAAGGCGTGCGGATTGGGCACTGACTCCTGCCCGGATGGACACAGAGCCGCGATGCTACCTCTTCTCATCTCCGCGATGCTGTACGCGCCGTCACCGGGACTTGCGGGCGGTGGTCCGGAGAACGTCCTCCTCGTCGTGAATGCCGATAGCCCGGACTCCCTGGCGGTGGCGAACGAGTACATAGGCCTGCGCCACGTGCCGGCAGGCAACGTGGTCTACCTGAGCGGACTGCCCGCCGGCCCGAGCATCAAGGTCGCCGACTTCCGGGAACGCGTGTTGCGGCCCGTGTGGGAGGTGGCGGAACAGCGAGGGCTTGGGGGACAGATCGATTACCTCGTCTACTCCGCGGGGTTCTCCTGCGCGGTCGACGTCAGCGAGGACATGGCGGGCAAGCAGTTCCCGCGCTTCATCACACAGCCAGCCTCGCTGACGGGGCTGACCTACCTGCAGGAGCTGGTCCGGTCGGGGAGCAGCGACTACCTCGCGATCGATGCCAACTGGTACGCGCGCCGGCTGAAGCAGGAGCGAACGGACAGCCCGTGGAGCGAGCCCGAACAGGGCCTGCAGGCCAGGCTGCAGGCGTTGTTCGCGCAGTGCCAGGGGGCGCAGCGGAAGGCCGCCGAGGCGAAGACGCCGGTGGCGCCGGAGGTCGCTCAGTGGCTCCAGGATGCCCTGACCATCCTGGAGACCTTGATCGCCAACCACCCGGCTACCCCCGAGCTGCTCTACGACCTCGCGTGTGTCCTGGCCCTGCAGGGCAAGGCCGACGAGGCCATGACCTCGCTGCAGGCGGCCTACGACGCCGGCTGGTGGAACGCCACTCTGACCGAGGCCGACACCGACCTCTCGTCCCTGCGCGGGCGCGACGACTTCGAGGCGCTCCTGGGTAGGATGCGTCAGGTGGTGCTGGAGACGCAGCCCCCTGAACCCTTCCACAGCACCACGGTCTGGGACCGACAAGGGGAGGCGGCAGCGACGGGCGAGGGCCGGCGCTACCTGCTTTCGGCGATGCTGGCGTACACCGGCGGTCCGGCGAACACGCTGCAAGAGGCCCTGGACTGTCTCCGGACGAGCTACGCCGCCGATGGCTCCTGTCCACCGGGAACGGTGTACTACATGGCTTCCGACGACTGGGCGCGCACCGGGCCGCGCCAATGGGCCTTCCGTTCGGCGGTCGAGGCCCTGGGCAAGCTGGGCGTGCGGGGCGAGGTGGTGTCCGGCGTGCTCCCGCAGGGTAAGCAGGACGCAGTGGGAGTCATGGTGGGGGCGGCGGGCTTCTCATGGAAGGACTGCAGCAGCCGCATCCTGCCCGGCGCGTTCTGCGACCACCTCACCAGCTTCGGGGGCGTGATGACGGGCGCCGGTCAGACGCTGCTCAGCGAGTTCATCCGGAACGGCGCGGCGGGCGCGTGCGGCACCGTGACCGAGCCCTACAACATCCCGGCGAAGTTCCCCACGGCGTTCCTCCACGTTTACTACGCGAGCGGGTGCTCGCTGGCGGAGGCATTCTACCAATCTATTCGAGCGCCGTACCAGCAGCTTCTGGTCGGGGACCCGCTGTGCCAACCGTGGGCCAGGATTCCCGAGGTCCGGGTGAAGGGCCTGGCACCCGGTGAAGTCGTCGAGCGACCTCGTCGGCTCATCCCCCAGGCGACCAGCGCCCAGCCCGTGACGCGGTTCGAGCTCTTCGTCGATGGCCGTCGCCGGCAGTCGTGTGCACCGAACCAAGCTCTGACGCTGGATTCCCAGAACCTGGCCGAGGGCTACCACGAAGCTCGCGTCGTGGCGATCGCGGGCCCGCTCGCGACGCAGGGACGGACGGTGCTGTCCTTCCGTATCGGCAGGCGGGAGGTGAAGGTGGAGGGGTGGCCCGCCGAGCCGGTCCCGGGCACAGGCACCCTCCGGCTGAGCATGGGTTTACCGGGCGCCGCCCGGCTTGCGGTCCGGCACAACGACCGCGAGGTAGGCGCCGTCGATGGCCCGTCAGGGACGGTCGAGATCACGCTGTCCCGCCTGGGCCTGGGCTGCGTCGAGCTGCAGCCCGTGGCGCGTTTCGCCGATGGGCGCGAGGTGTTGGGCCAGCCCCACTCGGTCACCGTGGCAGGGCCTGCGAACCAGTAGGCAGGGCGGCCGGTGGGTTGCCCCTCCTCCGGCCCGTCGCTCGGAGCATGGTGGATGAACAAGGCGCTTGGCATGGCCTGCGCGGCGCTCGCGTTCGCGAGGCCAATCCCTGGCTGGGGAGCACCGGCAATGATCCAGACGGCGCTACTGGAAGGGCTGACGCCGCAACCGCAGCAGCTTACAGTGCGGGAGAGCTCCCTGCTCTTGCGGGGGGCTCATCTGGCCGTCAGCTTGCCGCCAGGGCCGCAGCACGAGGCGTGCCGCAGCGTGGCCGTGGCGGCGCTGGAGGCGGCGGGAGCTACGATCCGCCGTGACGGCGGGGAACAGGCCGAGAACACGTTCGTAGTCGGGGCTGGGGCCGTGCTCCCCGCCCTGCCCGAACGCGGTCCTGCGCCGGAGGAGGCGTACGTCCTGTCGGTCGGGCCGCAGGGCGTTGCGGCGCGGGGCGCCTCCCCGGCTGGGCTGCTGCATGCCGCGCAGACGCTGCGCCAACTGCTGCGGCTGGGTGCGTCAACCGGGCGCCTGTCCTGCCTTGAGATCGCCGATTGGGCCCAGTTCAGGCTGCGGGGCGTGTACATCGAGGGAGGGCAGGAGCGCTTCGGGCGGATCGTCGACGCCGATTACCTGCGGGAGCAGATTCGGCGATTGTCCGAGTCGAAGATGAACACCCTCATCATCGAGTGCTACAACCTCTTCCCTTTCCCCTCCTTCCCGGCGTGTGCGGATGATGGCACGCTGTCGCCGGAGGACTCTCGGCAGATCGTGGCTGAGGCGAAGCGCTACCACGTCACCATCATCCCCTCGCTCCAGACGCACGCGCAAGCGTACGAACTCGTGTGGCAGTGTGACGCCGGCGTGCCCTATCGCGAGAGCACGGCGCCAGGCCTCATCTGCCCCTCGAACCCGGAGGTCTACCCGTTCATCAAGGGGCTCTACCGCGACCTGCTGACCCTGTTCGACGACTCGCCGATCGTGGGGATCGGCTGCAGCGAGATCGACATGCAGTGGCAGGGGCGGTACTGCCCGAAGTGCCAGGCGAGGGTCGCGGGCGGGGAGACCGTGCGCGATCTGCTGCTCGGCCACGCCGAGAAGTGCATCCAGGCGGTACACGAGTTGTCGGCGGAGCTGGGGCGGCCGATCCGACCGATGATGTGGGGCGATGAGTTCTACATGTACGGCCCCGGCCGAGACTGGGTTGGCCTGGAGCGCATCCCGAGAGACACGGTGATGGGCCACTGGAAGTACTGGTCCGACTATGCGGGAATTGAGGGGCTCATGAGCCGGGGCTATGACGTCCTGGGGGTCTCGGCCATGTACAACCACAGCTTGTACCTGGCTGATCTATCCCCAGGCGACCCGCCGAAGTCCGGGCCCTCGATGGAGCAGACGGGCGTGGCGAACATCGCGGGGATGGTCGAGGCCGCCGAGGACGCTCGCCGAGCTCACCCCGAGCGCCAGTTTCTGGGCACGGTGACGGCGTCGTTCTCGAAGCACCGTCTGCGAGCGTTCGACTCGATCTGGTACGGCTTCGCGCTGAACGGGCACTGCACATGGAGTCACCCCGAGCGGCCGATCGGCGAGTACCAGGACGGTTTCACACGGGCCTTCGCCCGCCATTACTACGACGCGCGCAGCGACAGCGCGGCGGAGGCTTTGGCGTCCGCCACCACGCGCCTGGACCAGTGCAAGTCGAAGCTGGAGCTGGCCAACCAGACCATCCACGACGTCGTCGGCGTCTACGACACCCAGGAGGCCGGCTACCTCGACAACACGCTCGGAGGGGCGTTCCACCAGTGCGGCGACCTCGTCGGCCCTGATGGCGCACCCCAACCGAAACTGGCCGCGATCCGCGAGAATGCGCAGTGGATCGAGACTGAGGCGGCGAGTGTGCAGGCCCTCATCGAGGCACAGCGCGAGCACGTGGGGGCCGTATGCGAGCTAGGGGACTTGTGGTTGGCGGCCGAGAAGATCGCGGCCCACGCCGAGCGGGAGCGCCTGATGATCGACACCCAGGTAGCATTGGCGAAGGCGGCGAGCAAGGGCCAGCCGCCGACGCCGGCGGACCTGGCCGACCTGGCCGCCGGTTGGTCGGCGCAGCGGGACCGTGTCGAGCGGATCGCTGAGCGTGTCTCGCACCTCTACTCGAGAGGCGATCCCTGCGGCTTCCTATCCCTACTGCAGGATGTGCGCGCCATTGAGGCGTATGTGCGGCAGCCCGTGCCCTTGCCTCCGTCGGCCGACACGGCGGTGCTGCTGAACGAGGAGTTCACGGCTCTCGACCCGCAGCGTTGGATCATCCGGGGCGAGCCGAAGATCGTGGACGGTCACCTGGAGACGCGGGCGCCGGGCGGCTGGGAGAACTACTGTGGAATCACGACCCAGCAGGTCTTCCCGCTCGATGACGGGCGGCCGCTCGTGGTGGAGTTCGAGATCACGCCGCTCGAGATGGGTATCGACAGCCAGCTCTTCGCTTCCGGCACGCCGGCGGGTGATGTGCGGTACCAGTTCTCCTTCTACGGACCACGCAATCGCTTCGGCGTGTACACGCAGCGCGCCGCGGCCCCCGACGGGAGGCGGACGGGGGACCCTGGTTGGCAGCTTCGGGCGACGAGCCCGCCGATCGAGATCGGGAGGATGTACCGGGTACTGGCCCAGATCACACGCCACACCTTCCGGGTGACTGTCCACGAAGCGCACCAGGCCGCCTGGCAGCCGCCGCTCTGGGACACGCTGGCGGTGTCGATGGACGAGGCGAACGATACGCGGCTGCTCTTCGCCGACGTGGAGCCGCCCGGGGGCACAGCGGCCACGCGCTGGGGGCCGATCACAGTCCGGCAGGCATCCGGGGCGCGGTGAGGCCACTCACCCAGCCGAGACGGCCGCAGCTCTGGAGCGCCGCGCCACGACGTGTGACACGACCTCTACACCTCGGCGATGCACTCCTCGTCGAGGCGCACGCGCCGGCCCTCGCGCGAGGAGACGTAAGTAGCCAGCACCATCCGAAGCGAGGTCCGACCCTCCTCGGCGGTCGCGATCGGCGGGCGCTTCCCGTGCAGGAACTCCGCCAGCGGCTCCGCCAAGCCGGCAATGCGGGGGCCGTGGTCGGGCGGCGACGGGATGTCGCTACAGACCCACACGCCCTTCTCCACCAAGTACCACTTCAGGCCACAGGCTCCCTCCGGTCGCGGAACGCCACAGCTTGGCCCATCGCCGTAGTTCTGGATGATGGTGCCCTTCTCGGCCACGACCTCGGTCGTGTTCTCGCCGGCCGCGCAGGTGAAGGAGCAGACGACCTCCGCGATCGGCCCGCCGGGGTAACGGAAGATGGCGATGCCGTTATCGTTCGGCACGCGGGGGTCAAGGAGAGTGCCGACCTCAGCCGTCACCGTCTCCGGCACCCCGAGCAGCCACTGGATGAGGTCAACCGGGTGGGAGGCGTCGTCCGCCCAAATGTCGCGGTTGTACTCGGGCTGGTTGTGCCAGGTGTCGGCGAAGCCGGCCCAGAGGTGCGTGCCCAGGCTGTGGCGCCGCCGCACCATGACCACCTTGCCCAGCACGCCGCTCTGGATCAGCTCCCTGATCTTGAGGTTCTGCGGGTCCGTGCGCATCTGCCAAGCCATCGTGAGGGCGACGCCATGACGCTGCACCGCGGCCACGATGCGGTCGGCTTGCGCCAGGGTCAGCGCGATGGGCTTCTGGACGATGATGGTCTTGCCGGCCGCCGCGGCTTGCTCAACCAGGTCGGCGTGCATCGACGTCTCGGCGGCCACGACGACGGCGTCCACCTCCGCGAGCAGCGCCGAGGCCTCGGTGAACGGGCGGAGACCGTAGGCGTCCGCCGCCTGCTGCAGCCGAGCGGCATCGTGGTCCCACGCCGCGACCGCCGCGATCTCCAGCTCGGGCCGGTCGCGCCACTGAGCGCAATAGGCGTGGACGTGTCCGTGAGCGAAACCGAGTACTCCCACTCTGACTGGCATCGTCTACAGGCTCCCCTCAAGCGCCGCAGTGCGGCGAGGTTGTCCGCGGCCTGCCTGATCTGGTCGGCGCGGAACCGGCTTCGGTGTTCTCACTCGATCATCGCCAAGGCGTGCATCTACGCGAGCTGCCCAAAGGCCTCGTCCACGATCGCCACCACGTTCCCGACGGGAGCGTCGGTGGGCACCGCCCCCGCCGGCGCCAGGATGTAGCCGCCGTTCCAGAACAGCGCGAGACGCTGCTGGACCTCGCGGCGCACGTCCTCGACGGTTCCCAACGGAATGGTGCTCTGGCTGCCGAGGCCGCCCCAGAAGCTGAGGTCCCTTCCGTACTCGCGGTGGCAGAAGGGAACATCCATGGCCTCCGGCTGCAACGGGTGCACGACATCGACCCCAACCTCGATGAGGTCCGGGAGGATGTCGGTGATGTTGCCGCAGGAGTGGATCATCACCACCAGGCCCAGACGGCGCGCGGTGCCGAAGGTTCTCCGGTACTGCTCCTTGAACAACCGCCGCCAGACCTCCGGGCGGACCATCAGCCGATCCTGGAAGCCCCAGTCATCGCCGAAGCGGATGCCGTCGACACCCATGCCCGCGAGCTGTTCGGTCAGGGCGCACGAGAAGTCGGCGAGGCGCTCGGTCAGCTCGGCCACGAAGCCGGGGTCGGACATGACGTAGCCCAGGTAGTTCTCGAAGCCGCACAAGGCCCAAGCCGGCTCGAAGAGGCCCGCACCGCCGACGACCAGGAGGTGATCCGGGTACTGCTGCCGCACTGCGGGAATCCCACTTGCGCGCCCGGCGGCCGCGCCGTCGGGGAAGGTGTACCCCTGGAGGCTCGGCTCGCGCAGGGGATACGAGACCAGCTCGCCCCAGTCGCCCACGCTCAGGTCGCGCGGGGCGCGGGCCCACACCGAGCCGAACTCGCTGCGGTACAGACCTTCTCCCGGGTTCTCGGCCACGAAGCCGGCGGGCTCCCGGAAGCCGGCCCAGACCAGGTGGTCGCCGGTCGCGGTCAGCAGGTCATCGGTGCCGTAGTGGGCGCAGAGCTTCTGCCCGATGGCAGTGGTCAGGTCGAACTGCCAGGGGATGGCGTCCAGCGGCTGCCGCCGGACAGATGCCAGAACGCGTTCGCGCTTCGTCATGCGCGGCCTCAAGTCGTCCGTGGCCCTGGGCCCTCGGCTCAGCTCAGCATGAGTTGCGAGCGTCCGTTCGCGGGGAATCCGACGTCTTCCTCCGGTGGGGTAGCTTCCCCGGCGTTCGGGGAGCCCCCTTGGTGGGGAAAGTGCGCTCAAGGTCTCGTCCCGCGGCGGCGTGTGCGGCCGCCACGTTGCCTGCGCCCTCTGCCCGCCAGTTCAAGCACGCCTTCGCCTGCCATCAGCCGCAGGTACTCTACCACCGTCTCCAGGGCGATCGCGCCGCCGTGGCGCAGGCGCTCGTGGATCTCCCGTCCGGTGCGACGCCCGGTGATCCACCACCAGATGCGGCCGAGGTCGACCTCCCGCCCGCCGGCCGCTGCGAGCTCCGCCAGCCGCGTGCGAGTCGCTTCCGAGAGCGCCGCGGCCGGCGGGGGACACCACCGCAGCCGCCGCGGAGTCTGCTCCTCTCCCGCAGCCGAGCGCTCGTGGCCGCGTCTGGCCCGGGCTCTCACCGGCCCGGAGGCGAGCACGCGGGCTGCTTCCCGTGCTTCGCGCCCGGCGAAGGCGACCACACTCTCCGCCAGAGCGCGCAGCTCGTCTCTCAGGCTGTCGTCGCACGGTGCGAGCCGCTCGGCCTGGACCACCGCATCGTGAGCCTGCAGACCCATGTGCCGCACCAGGGACACGACACCCGCGGCGTCCGTCGTCTCGCCGGCGGACGCGGAGACGATTCGGTCCCGGACGACGCGGCAGATTCGCCGCTTCCAGTCCTGGGCTGCGAGCAGGCCGAACCACCGTGCCTCCTTCGCCCCCGCGGTTGCCAGGAGGTACAGGTACGCCCCGAGCGCCGCCCCGGTTCGGCCGAGCGTGTTGTCGCTCATCTGGTCCGGCGTGTCCTGGGAGCTGTGGTAGTAGCGGTCGGGCCAGGTCGAGAGCTGCGGCGTCGGGATGTCGAAGAAGCCGTCGGAGATGAAGGCGTCGTTGCCCCAGAAGGACTCGGTGCGCCAGGGGAAGGTGGCGTAGTTGTCGCGGCTGAAGCGCGCGATCGGTTGCGTCGCGACGGCAGTCAACAGGACCTCGAGGAGGCCGTCGATGAAGGACGGGTTCTGCTCCGGTGACTGGAAGAGGATGAACTCGCCGCCGCACTTGGTGAAGTCCTGCCCGACCGAGTCCACGCAAAGCCCGGCAACGACCCTGGGCAGCCGGCCGACGTTGTCGTGGAGGTAGGGGAGGAACCCGTTCACCTCAACGGCGTGCATGAAACGGATCGTGCGGCGCAGAGGCGGGAGCCGCCCGGACGACGTGAGCGCGGTGAGGACGCGGGCGAGCTCAAGGCTGAGGCAGCACCCGGAGGCGTTGTCGCGCGCGCCCGGCTCCGAGAGGTGCGCCAGCACCCACACTTCCTCGTCGGCGAGGTCGGTGCCGGGCACCACAGCATGGACGAAGTCGGAGCTGCCCTCCACGACCTCCGCGTCCACGGTCGCTCTCAGGATGACCGGCTCGGACGACTCCGCGATCACCCGCCGTAAGCGCCGGCCCTGGCGCGCGGACAGGTTGAAGCCGAAGAGCGGCGGATCTGTGCGGTTGCCGTTGAAGCACGTCCAGAGGACAAGGTCCGGAGCGTCCTCCGGCTCGCGCACCGGTGGATAGGAGGTCAACCAGGGCGGGCAGATGCAGTCGGAGATGACCCCCGCTGCGCCGCCCTTCCACGCGACTGCCAGGACCAGACTCGGGAATTGGTCGGTAAACAGGAGCTTGTCGCGAAGCTCGCCCTCGGTCACATCCGCCTCGGCGAGTGGCCCGTGGCGGACAACGACCTCCGCCTCGAGGCCTTCGGGCGGGGTCGCCGTGCTGTAGCACACCAGGCAGAGCGGCTCATCGGCGTATCGGCAGACTACGCGCGCCTCCGACTGAGGCTGCACCACCTCCAGTGAGGCCGAGCGTGCCCGCCATTCGAGGGGGTTCCTGCGGCCATCGAGGAACTCCGTACGGTCATCGGCGGGGTACGGGATCATCTTCGCCGGGGCCGCGCCGTTCTCCTGGTACCGCCGGACCAGAATCTCCCCCGCCTGCCGCATCCCTGGTCCGGGCACCGTGCAGCGACACGCCCAATGGTTGGCGATGTCCCTCAGGCAGAGGCCGGTGTCCAGCTCGTCGATGATCGCCTCCATCGCCGCATGGAACATCCGGGAGCCTCCTGTCACGGGGAATGGAGGTGGCGCAGGCCGGGTGTGGCCCACACCGTTCCCTTCGTGGAGGGCGAGGGGGATACCTCGGTGGGGCGGGCACGAACGGCATGGTGAGCGGCAGTGCGGGTCGGAAGACCCGCCGGCAGTGCGCCTCGCAGCGCGTTCATCCAGCGGGTTGGAGTCCCGCCGGGGGTACTCGTGTGACGTTCAGGCCCCCGTAGCCAAGGGCAGCCGCCGCGCCGTGGGGGGCGGTGGTGAAGGGCCGGAGGCAAACACTGGGCCGAAGCGCAGAGCGAACGCCGAAACGGCCGGGCAGGTGGGTGAGCCTGCTGCCGAAGGGCGAAACCCGGCACGAGAGCCTGTCAGGTAGTTGGGCGTCGGCACGGTGGGAAGGGATGAGCGCGTGACCGAGGGAGGCCTCGTCCGGCCCCGGTGAAGCGGGAAGCCCGAGCGAAAGCGCAAGCCAGCGAGGGCCAGGTCCGGACGAGGCGTCAGAGCGGCTCATAGTAGCGATCAGGCCTCGTGAAAGCGAGGCGACCCGGCGGGCACGTCGGGCGTCCGGCGGCGCAGTCGGACGGCGAAGGGGCCGCAGCCTGGAGAGTCGGGGAACGCGGAGATGAGCCAGGACGGCGACGGGGAGTGGGAAGCGAAGCTGTCCCCGGTAGGCCGGAAGGCGGGGCCGATTGCGCACCCGTATCGGGATCGCGCTAGTCACCCACCGTCCAGGGCCGAACAGGACCGGTCCCGTCCGAGCGGCGCCGCGACACCCGACGGAGTCAGGAGGGAGAAGAAGCGGAAGTGGTACTCGCTGTATGACAAGGTGTTCGCGGTGCAGAACCTGCAGGCGGCGTGGGAGCGGGTGCGGGCCAACGGCGGTGCGCCGGGGTGCGACGGCCAGACGGTCGAGCAGTTCGCGGCGCAGGCCGAGGCCAACCTGCTCCAGTTGCACGAGCACCTGCGGGCGAAGCAGTACCGCCCGCGACCGGTGAAACGGGTGTGGATCCCGAAGGCGGGTGGCGGGAAGCGCCCGCTGGGCATCCCGACCGTGCGCGACCGGATCGTGCAGCAGGCCGTGTTGCAGGTGCTGAGCCCGATCTTCGAGCCGCTGTTCAGCCACGCCTCGCACGGGTTTCGGCCCGAGCGGGGCTGCGCCACCGCGTTGGAGATCGTCGACCGCGCGCTGGCGTGCGGGTACGAGTGGGTGGTCGATGCCGACATCGAGCGGTTCTTCGATTCGGTTGACCACTGCCGGGTGATCCGGTTGCTGAACGAGGAGATCGCGGACGGGAGCGTGCTGAACCTGATCGAAGCCTTCCTGAAGAGCGGGGTGCTGATCGGCGGGAGCGAGGTCGCGGCGACGGAGATGGGCACGCCGCAAGGCGGCCCGCTGTCGCCGCTCCTGGCGAACGTCTATCTGCACCCGCTGGACGTCGCCCTGACGGAGGGTCGGTTCGGGCTGGTGCGCTACGCGGACGACTTCGTCATCTTCACGAAGAGTCGTGAGCGAGCGGCGGAGGCGCTGGGCGTGGTGCAGACCACGCTGGCGGACCTCCAGTTGCGCCTGCACCCCGAGAAGACCCGCGTCGCCGCGCTGGATGAGGGCTTCGACTTTCTGGGGTACCACTACTTCCGCGATGGAGAGGGACGGCGGCAGAAGGTGGTGAGTCGCAAGTCGAGGGGGCGGTTCCACGAGGCGATCCGCCAGCGGACGAAGCGCCACGCCGGTCAGAAGCGCCCGAGGCCCAGCCGCTGTACGGCGGCGCACCTGCGACGCAACCAGCGCGTGCAAGCGATGGTGGCGCGGGTGAACCGCTATCTGCGCGGTTGGTACGGGTACTTCCACGGCGTGCGCACCTCGTGGCAAGACCACCTCGACGACTTCGACCGCTACGTCCGGCAACGACTGCGCCATGCGATCCTGGGGCGCTACGCCAAGTGCTGGTGGAACCAGCTCGTGGGCAACGGGCTCCTCGACCAAATCGGCCTGTTCAGTCTGACCTGGCGGCAAGCCGCCTACCCCTCCGGTCCTCTCCCGGCTCCGCCCACCGCGGGCGACCCCGGCGGGAGCCGTGTGCGGTAGTCCCGCACGCACGGTTCGAACGGGCAGGCCGGGCCGCAAGGCCCGGCTTGACCCAATCGGGGCGGCCGGAGGCCGCCCGCAAGCCTGAGACCTCGATACAGGCTCTTCGTTCTCAGCCCGCGCCCGCCCGGAACTCGCCGCCGGCCACACTGTCCAAGAGCCTTGGCAGCCGTACCTACCTGTTGGCGCAGCAGGGGTATGGGGGAGGAAGCGTTGGCCAGCGCGCACCTACGGAACTCGCAGACAGCACCGGCCCCGAGCCGCCGAGCCTTCCTGCGACTCGCGACGACGGCGGCAGGCGGTCTGCTCCTTGGTCCCCGTCTCGCCGCTCAGGAGCGCAGCAAGGTCGTGTTGGCGCGCGGGGACGACCTGCAGGCTGACTCGGGGGCGCTCCGCTACGACCGCCTACTGGATCTGCTGGGCCGCGCGATCGCGCTGCTCGCGGGCGAGCAGACGGTGGCGCTGGGGCGCAGTCGGTTCTTCTCAACCGCCGACAAAGTCGCGGTGCAGGTTGCCACTAGCCCCGTACCTGTAGCTCCCGAGGTCGTCGACGCCGCCGTGACCACTGCCGCGCGGGCTGGCGTCTCCCCCGAGCGTCTGTTCATCTACGCCGCCGACGAGGGGGAGCTCTACCGCGCCGGTTTCGCCCTCCGTCGCGAGGGGCCGGGTGTGTGCTGCTATGGCGCCTCCTCCGAGGGTTACCGCGACTCCCTCACCAACCTGTTGAGCGGCGACGTCACCGCGCTCGTCAATGTCCCGAGCCTCGCTCCCGATCGGCGGGCCGGCTTAGCCGGCGCGCTGCGGAACTTCGTGAACTCGGTCAGACCCTCGTATGCCCAGGAATGCTCAGCCAACGGCGGTGCGGGGCTGCCTGCCATCGCTGCGGAGCGCGCCATCCGTCCCCGCAGCCGTCTGCACGTGATGGACTGTCTCCGGCCGGCCTACGACCTCCCCGGCGGCAGCTCCCCGCCCCCCCGCTGGGACTACAACGGTCTGCTCGTCTCCACCGACCCCGTCGCTCTCGACGCCGTCGCTACCCACCTCCTCCTGGCCAAGCGCCGGGAGGTGAGGGGCGCCGAGTGGCCCCTCGACCCCTACCCTCTCCACATCGAGATCGCGGCCAGCAAGTACCGGCTCGGCGTCGCCGACCTCGCTTCCATCGACACCCTCCGGCTCGGTCCCCTGGAAGGCTCCCTCATCTAACCCACGAGGCCTTCCCGCCGCTGAGCGAGAAATGACGCGGGGAATGGGACCGCGTCGTCTGCCGACCTGACGCACTTCGAGAGGAACCCGGAGAGGCTGTACCGGTCAAGGCGCGCACTGGCCGAGGCGATGGCTGTGACCGGGAGGCAATGCCTTTCCTGGGACCTGACAGAACCCGACAAGTCCCGACACTCGGAGGAAGCCATGCGCTGGATTCTGCCCGCAGTTCTGGCCTTCCTGACGGCCTCCGCCCCAACGTGTAAGGCAGCGAACATGGTGACCAATGGCGACTTCGAGGGGTCCTTCGGGGCCAACGGGGTCGCCGAGGGGTGGGTGGACAACTCCTACACCAACTGGGGCGACAAGGACATCACCTTCGCCCGCGAGACCGTGAACCCGCACTCGGGCGCAGCCTGTCAGCGCCTGACCTGCAACCGCATTGGCTACATCAGCCCGGAGCGCGTCTCGTGGATCGGCCACGGAGCCGTGCAGTTCATCCCGACCGCACCCGTGCCGCTGCGGAAGGGGATGGTCTACCACGTCCGCGTGTGGCTGCGGGCGAGTGAGACTATGGAAGCCCGCGTGCGGCTGCGGCAGGCCGGGAAGCCCTGGTGGCCGTATGTCGATCACATCGTGGTCGTCGGGAAGGAGTGGCAGGAGGTCGAGTACTACGCGACCCCCAACGTCGACGACTCGACAGTTCTGTTCATGATCTACTTCGCGAACCTGGGCAGCTTGTGGGTGGACGACGTGCTGGTTGAGGAGCTGACAAACGAGGCCGCGCGACAGACCGTCCTCCCGCCGCCGGAGGGCAACCTGCTGCCGAACGGGGACTTCGATCTGGGCCTGGCCAACTGGCTGGGCGCCGTCGGCTGGGACAACCTCCGCGACCCCGAGTTCAGCATCGAGGCGGGGGAGAGCGGCCCCTGCCTGAAGGCCGTCCCCACCAGCGCGGGCTGTACCGTGGTCAGCGATGTGGTGCCGGTGACGCCGGGCTACCCGATCCAGATCTCCTGCCGGGTGCGCGCCGCCCAGCCGGTGAAGGTCACCTTCGGCGCCTACTTTCAGGGCGCGCAGCACGCGCAGTGGCCCTGCGCCTACACAGAGGGTCAGGTCGGCGCCGAGTGGCAGAGGCTGCAGGCGACCGGCGACGGGCCGTTCCTGCCCTACCGTACCTACGCGTTCCTGAAGCTGGGCGTGAGCGACCCGGTGGAGGTGTGGCTCGACGAGGCGCAGGTCCGACAGGACGGCAAGACGACCCCCGACGGCCACCCCCACGCCGCGATCCTCTCCGACCGCCATCCCGCCTCCCTCTACGATGACCAGACCAAGCCAACGCTGCGCCTGTTCAGCTCCGTGCCGCCCGGCGCGAGGCCGAGGGAGCTCTCGTGGAAGGTGGAGGACTACTGGGGGAGGTCGGCCCTCTCGGGCAAGTGGACCCCATCCCAGGGGCGCCAGGAGAAGCCCATTGTCTGCACCAACCTTCCGCGGGGATGGTTCCGCGCCTCGGTATCCTGGCAGGATGCGGGCCGGCCCTGCCGCAACGAGTCCACCTTCTGCGTTCTCCCTGCGTTCGCGCGCACGGGAGACCCGGCGACGTCGCCGTTCGGCGGCCACTTCATGTTCGGGCCGATCCACCTCAACCTTGCCCACGCCGTCGGCGCGCGCTGGATGCGTCTCTGGCCACCTCAGCTCACCCTCTGGAGCCGTGTCGAACCCGAGCAGGGCAAGTGGCACTGGGACGATCAGGCCGTCCGGAAGCTCGCGCGCGATGAGCACCTGCTGCTTTTCGGCATGATCGAGAGCTTCCCTGACTGGGTACGCGGCGACTCGCCCGACTTCTGGAGCCAGTGGGAGAACTACGTCGCCACCGTGGTCGGCCACTACCAGGAGGACATCCACGTCTGGGAAGTCCGCAACGAGCCAGACCTCGCCTGGTGGATGTCCAAGCCGACCGGGCCCTCCCGGGCGGAGGTCTACCTCGACTACCTCAAGCACAGCTACCCGGTGATCAAGCGGGTGGACCCGTCGGCGACCGTGGTGGGCGGCTGCTGCGGCGGGTACGAGAGGGGCACCGACGGCGCCCAGTTTGCCGATGAGTTGATCGACCTTGGCGCGCTGCAGTACATGGATGTCTTCAGCTTTCACTACTACCACAGCAACAGCTTCCCGTTGCCGATCGACGAGGGGCCCGACCCCATCGCCGACCAAGTCGCGCGCCTTCGGGCGAGGATGAAGGCCGCGGGCAAGGTGGTGCCGATCATCAACAGCGAGGGTGGCGTCTACAACCCCGGGCCAGCCATCACTTGCCGCCCCTGCGCGGCGGACAACGTCCGCCCCATGGCGCCGGAGGAAGTCGCGCGGCTGCTCGTCCGCCTGTACCTCGCCCAGTGGGCTGCCGGTGTTGAGCGGTTCTTCTACTACAACTTCTTCATCGGCGGCTCGCCGTATGCCAAGGCCTGGGACAGCTTCGTCGAGGGCGACGGCCAACCGCGCCCCGATGTTGCCACGTATGCCGCCATGACGTGGGTCCTCGACGGCGCGAAGTTCGAGCGGACCGAGCGCCCGACGCCGGATCAGTGGGTCCACCACTTCGCCACTCCGCGCGGCCCGGTCATCGTCGCCTGGATGCGTACCGGCACGCAGGCCGAGCTGACCTTCCCGAAAGCCCTCCGCGCCTGGGACATCATGGGCCGCGACCTCCCCCTTCACGCCGGCGGGAAGCTGGCCGTCACCTCCGTGCCGGTCTACGTCCTGCTGCGCAAGTGAGCATCTCGCCGTCGCCTTGCCGTCTGCCGTTGGTCTGAGGTCCGAAGTCCGAGGTCCGCCGTTCCCATGCGCTTCGAGATCGACGCTCGCGATCCCAACTCCGCAGCCCGCGCCGGGCGCCTCTACACGGCGCACGGTGTCCTGCGCACGCCCGTGTTCATCGCCTCGGCCACCCACGCCACCGTGAAGGGGCTCTCGCCGGAGGAGGTCGCGCACACGGGGCTCCAGATCCTCGCGGTGAACGGCTACCACCTGTGGCTGCGGCCCGGGTTGGAGCCCATCCGTCAGGCGGGCGGAGTCCATAAGTTCATGCACTGGAAGCGGCCACTGCTCTCCGATAGCGGCGGCTTCCAGGTGTTCTCCCTCGCGCAGTCACGCACCATCACCGAGGAGGGCGTGCGCTTCCAGAGCCACATTGACGGGTCGCCCCGCTTCATGACCCCGGAGCTGTCGATCCAGGTGCAGAACGAGCTTGGGACCGACATCGCCATGATCTTCGACGAGTGCGTGGCCTACCCGTCACCCAGGGAGTACGTGGCCGAGTCTGTCGAGCTGACCCTGAAGTGGGCGAAGCGCAGCAAGGCCGCGCACAGGAACCCGCATCAGCACCTATTCGGGATTATCCAGGGCGGCACGTTCGCCGACCTCCGCCGGCGCTCGGCCGAGGAGACCGTCCGCATCAGCTTCCCCGGGTACGCGCTCGGCGGGCTCTCGGTCGGCGAGCCGCAGGAGGAGATGCTGCGCGTCATCGCGGAGACCGTGCCCCTTCTCCCGGAGGACCGTCCGCGCTACGTCATGGGAGTTGGCACGCCGGAGGACATCCTGGCGTGTGTGCGGCTTGGGATCGACATCGTGGACTGCGTCATCCCCAACAAGAACGCCCGCCATGGGAGCATCTTCGTCTCTGAGGGGGAGCTGAAGATCAAGAACGCCCGCTTCCGCGATGACATGCAGCCGCTGGACGAGACCTGCGACTGCGAAGCCTGCCAGAAGTACACCCGCGCCTACCTGCGTCATCTGTGGGTGGCAAAGGAGCCCTTTGGCGCCCGGTTGCTGACGCTCCACAACCTGCACCACTACGCGCTGTTCATGGAGCGGCTGCGCCAGGCGATCGCCCAGGGCACGCTGGCGGAGCTGCGCCCCTAGCCCGAGTGGGTCGGTCGCGCCGCGACCGGCACCATGCCGTCCGCGTAGGTCAGTCGCTCCGCGACTGACACAGGTGCGAGTCGCGGAGCGACTCGCCTACGCGCCCTCACCTCACGACCATGGCCACGTACTACGTCACCGTTCTCGGAGGTCTTGAGGATGTCGCCCGGCGCGAGATCGCCGCGCGTCTTCGTGGCGCCGTGCTTCGCGAGGAGCAGCCATCGGACGCATGGGGCCCCGTGTTCTTCGCGTACGACGGCCCGCCGGCCGATGTGCTCTGCCTGCGTTCGGTGGAGAACGTCTTCGCGGCGGTCGATGCCTTCTCCGGCGTGCCGGGCGAGGAAGCCGGCCTCGCCACGATCCGCTCCCGTCTCTCACGGGCGGACCTCTCTGAGGCAACCACGCTCCACTCAGTCCTCCATGGCGGCCGCAGCGCACCGTCCTTCCGCTGCACCAGCAAGCGGGTCGGCGAGCACGCGTTCAGCTCCTATGACATCATGGCGGCTGCCGGCGCCGGGGTTCAGGAGCACTACGGCTGGGAGGTCGATCTCGAGGGCTTCGACTACGACATCCATGTGGACCTGATCGGCGACCGTTGCACCGTCGCCCTGCGGCTCACTCCGACCAGCCTCCACCACCGCAGTCGCATCGTCCACACGCCGGCCTCGATCAACCCACCGCTCGCCTACGCCATGTGCCTGCTCAGTGAGCCGCAGGATGGTGAAGTCCTCCTCGACCCAATGTGCGGCGCGGGCACCGTGCTCGTCGAGCGCGCGACCTCTGGCCCGGCAATCCTTCTCGCCGGCGATCTCCATCCCCACCCGGTGGAGATGGCGCGGCGGAACTTCGAGGCCTTCGGAACAAGGGTGGGTCTGTGTCGCTGGGACGCCCGGCGGCTGCCGCTGCCGCCGGACTCGGTGGACAAGATCGTCTGCAACCTGCCCTGGGGACGGCGCGTCGGCTCACGTCTCTCGAACCGGCACCTCTACCCCGGCTTCGCTCGCGAGGTCGCCCGCGTTCTCAGGACTGGTGGGCTGGCCGTCGTGCTGAGCCTGGAGAAGCAGATGCTCACCCGTGTGGTCGAGCGCCACGGGTGGCTGCGCATCGAGCGGCAGCTCCTAATCAGTGTGGGGGGGCTGAACCCGTGGATCTTCGTGGTGCGGAAGTTCAGGGGTCACGAACCGCCGAGGGAGTGACCAGCGCCTCCACCGCGCCTCTCCGCTCCTTCCAGGTCGCCGAGATGGCCGCGAGTCTCTCCGGCCCGGTGCCCGCCTGAAGGTGCCGTCCCAGGATGGCCCCCACAAGGCACGGGTATAATGCGCGTCGCTCTGCATCGGCGAGGGGACGAACGCGGGCGTAGCCCCTCGCAACCGCGCGCGCGACATCCGGATCGAACGCAACGCCGAACTCGGGCTCGGCCAGCCCGGCGAACGAGACGATGGCGGTGGCCAGATCGAGAAGCAGCGGCCCCTGCTGGGCCTCGTCGAAGTCGGTGACGCATGGCCCGGCGTCTCCCGCATAGACGAGGTTTGCGGCTACGTAGTCGCCGTGGCACAGGCCGATGGGCAGGTCCGCCGCTCGCAGCGCCGCCGCGCTTCCGCTCAGGGCAACCTTCACCGGCTCGACCTTCGCCAGAACCTCCGGCGCGGGCAGGTAGGTGCGCATCTGCCCGTCGAGCCGCGAGAGCTTGTCGAGAGCGGCTTGCAGGCCAGGGAGATCGCGCCTCGGACCGAGCGAGGCCGGCGGCAGGTGCCCGCCGGCCACGTGCAGCTCGCCCAGCCCCTTGCCCGCCGCCTCGGCGTCCGCTGCGTTCCCAGCCGCGGGCGAACGCCCCGGCACAAACTCGAACAGCTCGAGCGCGCGGTTCCCACACCGGACGTAGGTGGCCCCACCGCGGGTCCGGACGGTCCTCGGCACAGCGACGCCACGGTTGGCGAGGTGCTCCACGAACGCATGGCGCAGGTCCAGGCCCGGCGCCGAGGTGAGCTCCGGCACGAGGAGCTTCGCGAAGAACCGGCCCCTCGCCGCAGAGATGACATGCGGCTGGTTGAGGTGCCGGCCGGCCAGCGGCACGACCTCCGCGACCTCTCCCAGATCGTACGCGCCGAGAAGAGACGCTACCTGCTCAGTCACCGGCTGGCTCATCGCCTCCTGTTGCCCGCCGTGCCGCGCTCTTCTCTTCGCGCCGCGGCGCGGCCTCCCTGCGGGAAGGAGATGCAGCCGGCGCGCGGCGAACCTGCTGTCGCCAGGGGAACCGGTACAATCCCCTTTCCGCCGGGACGGCAGCGGAAAGAGTCCAGTCCCGGTTTCCCTACCTGCGCGGGGACTCAGTAGGTGGGATAGCGCGATGCCTGTCTTCAGGTATGAGGCCCGAACACCCGACGGCGGCTCCGAAGCCGGGGAGATCCCGGCCAAGAACCGGGGCCACGCCCTCGTGCTGCTCAGGGCGCGCGGGCTGCTGGTCGATGTCCTCGCTGATGCCAAGCAGGCGCAGGCTCGGCAAGGAGAACCGAGGGGTCGGCACAGCCTCCTCTACCCCCTGTGTCCGGTCCGGGCTTCGTCTCTGGCCTTCTTGTTCGATCAGCTCGGTCGCCTGCTGTCGGCCGGTGTCACGCCGCACGAGGCCTTCGGCGCCATGCAGGAGCGCGTCGGCGGACGGCTGCGGCGGGTGTGCCGCGAGGGGGCGGCCGCCTCGGCGAGCGGCGGCTCCATCTCGGCCCATCTCGCCCGCTATCCGAGCTACTTCGGCCCCCACGCCATCGCCATCATGCACGTCGGCGAGATCTCCGGCGCTCTGCCGGAGGCGTGTCAGGAACTGCAGCACCAGTTCGAGACCGACCAGCGTGTTGCCTGGCACATGCTCATTCTGAAGACCTACCTGCTGATCAACCTCCTTCCCTGCGTCTTCGTCCCCAGCTTTCCCGGCATGCTCAAGCACATCGACCAGAAAGCCACCATAGGGTGGGAGGCGCTGAAGCCGGGCCTAGCGTGGTATGGCCAGCACGTTCTGCACGCCATCGTGCCCTGGCTCGCCGCCGCGTTTGCCGTCTGGCTGGTGGGGAAGGTCGTGCTGGCACTGCCCGGTGCGACGGGGTTCCGGGACCGGCTGTCCCTTTCGCTCCCCGTCATCAGCGGCGGCAGCAAAAGGACCATCAAGGCCCGGTTCACCCGGACGTTGGAGCTGCTGACCAAGGCTGCCGTGCCGCCCGATCAGGCCCTGAAGGAGGCGGCCCTCGCCACCGGCAACAGCGTCGTCGCCGCGCGCCTCGCCGGCGCGGCTGCCCCCCTGAAGCAGGGCGGGAGGATGGCGGACGCCTTCCGCCGTACGGGGGTCTTCAACCCGTCGGAGGTCAGCCTGCTCGCCACGGCCGAGCAGACCGGAACGGTCGAGGGCGCCCTCAGCCAGCTCGCCAGCAAGGCCCGGCAGGAGCGCGGGGACTTCCTGAATCTCGCCAGCCGGGGGGGCTGCATGGGCGGACTCATCGTATCCGCCATCTGCGTCGTCTTCGCCGCAGCGGCCGGCTGGCTCACCTTCTACCGTACTATCTTCGCGATCTTCGAGAGCCCCGACTGGCAGCCGTAGAGCCCATCCCACGGATCGTGACGGGGGCCGTTCGTGGCGCAGCCCTCCAGGGCTGCGGCCGTCTCCGCCTCAGCCCACTAGCGGCTCCAGCGTATCGTAGTAGATCCTCGCCTGGTCCTCGGGATTGGGCCCGCCCGGCAGGGCGCCCGACATGACCGTCACCGGGCCGTCGAAGCCAATGGCCCGCAGGCCCCGGAAGACGCTCTGCAGGTCGGGAGACCCGGGCGCGCCCGGCAGGCACGCCCCCCACTGCTTGCCCTGAATCTCGATGGGCCCTCCATAGCAGTCCATATCGTCGTACGCCTTGTACGCCTGCACGCTGACGCTGAACACGTGCTGCCCGAGCGCCTTCACCGCTTCCTCCCCGTTCTCCGGCTGTGAGGCCATCACAAGGTGCGAGGCCTCGAAGGCGATCCCGTAGTTCGGGTGGGCGATCATTGCCATCGCTCGCAGCGAATCGGGCACTGTCTCAAACAGCGTGCCATTGTGGATCTGGCTGACGACCTTGATGCCGCGCTCCTGGGCGTAGTCCGCCACCTCCCGATACCAGGTGAGGTTCGCCTCGCTCCCGCCGCCGCACCGCACCGCGTAGGCCCTGATGACCTCGGCCAGATCGACCACCCGCTTGAACGCCGCTGTGCTGCCCTCATCCGCCGGCTCGCCCCCCAGGCAGAAGCTGCACCGCAACCCATGCTCCCTGAGGGGCTCGGCAATCCGCTCCGCCTCCGCATCAGAGGTCTCCGCGCTCAGGTGCCCCGTCCGCAGCTCGACGCCCTTGAACCCCACCTCCACCGCGAAGGCCAGGAACTCACCAACCGTCTTGCTGATCTCGTCAGGAGTCTCGAACTGGCGACCTGAGAGACAGAGCCACATCGACAGACAGCTCCTTTCCGCACGGTAGCCCTCGGAAGGCATCGGAGCATGGACGGCGAAACCTCAGTTCGTGTATCATGCCGGATGACCTTCCGGTTCCGTCGGAGCCAGGGTCTGGGAGGGTGCTCGTGCGGCTACGCCAGGAAGTCGTGAACGTGGTGTTGGCTGAGCTGCTGCAGGAGGGCGGCCTGACGGCTGTCCCGGAGCAGATCATCCGGGCCGCCGCATCGGGGGAAGCGCGCCTGCCTGACGTTATCGTGGACTTCCAGGGCTTGCGCTTGGCGGTCGAAGGGGAGTTCGAGACGACGCCGGACGCCGAGCGGAAGGCGACCCGCAAGGCGGCGGAACGCGTCGAAGACGGCCTCGCGCACGTGGGGATCGGGGTCGTCTACCCCGCCCACCTCTCCACCTGCGACTTCGCCGACTTGCATGACCGGCTGTCGCGCGCGCGCTTCCGCTTCGCCATCGCCACTGAACTCCCCGAGGCGCCGGCGGCGGTCGAGGGGACGGTGCAGGACTTGGGGGAGGCCCTGCGGCGGGCGTACGGGGCGTTGGTTGAGGACGAGGCACTCAGCCGAGCGGTCGCCGTGCTCGAGGTAGCCATCGACCGGTACGTCACGGCACTCCACGGCCAGAGCGCCACGCCCCTCCGGTTCGCCAAGACGCTGGGTATCCAAGAGGCCCCTGACTCCGACGGCGGTGGACGTGACGAGGCCCTCACGCCGGCGCAGCAAGGTGCGGTCGTCCGCATAGCCGCCCTGGTGCTGGTCAACGCGATGATCTTCCAGGAGATCCTGTCCGGCTCCGACCAGAGGGTAAGGTCGCTCCGGGGAGGCCTGGGGGACCAGGGCATCGCCGGAGAGCTTGCGGCTCACTGGGGCTTCATCCTCGATGACATCAACTACTACCCCATCTTCCACATCGCCCGGGAGTTGTTGGTCGCCTCGACGGCAAGTCGCGATGTCAGCGTGGCCCTCTCATCACTGGCCGATGCCGCTCTTCGCATCGTGGAATGGCGGGCGGCCTTGCGGCACGACCTGATGGGGCGCGTGTACCACCGGCTCTTGGCGGAGGCCAAGTACCTCGGGGCATATTACACCTCGGTGCCCGCGGCGGTACTGCTCCTCAAGCTGGCCCTGAGCCGGGACTCGGGCTCGCCGGACTGGAGCGATCTCCAGTCGGTCTCGGGCTTCCGGGTGGCGGACTTGGCCTGCGGCACAGGGACACTCCTCATGGCCGCAGCAGACGCGATAGCTGACAACCATGTCAGGGATTGCGTGGCGCGTCACAGACCGCCGCAGATGGACGACCTCCAGAGCCTTCTGCTGGGCGAGGTGATCTGGGGGTTCGACGTCCTGCCCTCGGCCCTCCACCTCACCGCCTCAACGCTGGCCCTTCGAATCCCCGAGATACCGGTCAACGTGACCAACCTCTACAGCCTGCCGTTGGGGGGCAGGTACCACCGTCTTGGCACCTTGGAGTTTCTGCACTCGGACACGCTGGGGCGCATTGCGCCGCTATTCGGGGCTCCCACATTACCCGAGCGGGTCGTCGGTCGCGGTGCGCCCGAGGAGGGCTCAGTCCAGCTCCCGCCGCTTGACCTCTGCGTGATGAACCCCCCCTTCACGAGAAGCGTTGGGGGAAACCTCCTGTTCGGCAACTTCCCGGCCAAGGACCGCGAGAAGATGCAACGCCGGCTGCAGGCCGGCCTCAAGAAGCCCCCGGCCCGCGTCGGTGGCGGCGCCAAGGGGCTGTCGGCGAGCATCACTGCGGGCCTGGGGTCCGTCTTCGTCGCGCTGGCGGACCGTCGAGTCAAGCCGGGTGGGCGCCTCGCCGTCGTCCTGCCCCAGGGGCTGCTGTCAGGGGTGGCGTGGAGCAAGACTAGGGACCTCGTGGGCAAGGGGTACCAGGTCGAGTATCTGATCGTGTCGCACGAGCCGGACCACTGGAACTTCTCGGAGAACACGAACCTGAGCGAGTGCCTCACGGTGGCGCGGAAGCGACGGAACGAGGCGAACCAGGCCAGCCCGGTTGTCTGTGTCAACCTGTGGCGCAACCCGCGGAACCCCATCGAGGCGCTCGCGGTCGCCAGGCAGCTTGGGGAGGGGCGCGCGCCTGATGTCCTCACGGAGCAGGGAGCTCTGCAACTGGTGGTCGGGAACACGAAGATGGGCGAGGCCGTTGCCGTGCCCCAGAAGGTCCTGCAGGATGGCCTCTGGCAGTTCGGCTGCGCCTACGCGCAGTCCGAGCTGGTCCGGGCGTTCATGCACGTTCTGAACGGCCGCCTCTACCTTCCCGGTGAGGGCGACTGCGGGGGCATCCCCCTCGTGCCGCTGGCCTCCCTCGCGGCGCTCGGCCCGGATCGAAGGGATGTCCATGATGGGTTCGAGGAGTCGTCGGGCGAGACGCCTTTTCCCGCGCTCTGGGGACACGATTCCGAACGCATCACTACCCTGAACCAAGTGCCCAATCGGCACCTCTCGCCGCGCGCTGCCCCGAAACCGGGGCGCCATCTCCGCATGGCCCACCACCTCTGGCCGCGGGCAGGCCGCCTGCTCATCGCGGAGAAGCTGTGGCTCAACACCGACCGGCTGGTCGCCGTGCATCTGCCCACGCCCGCGCTCTCGAACGTGTGGTGGCCGACGCGCCTCAACCATCGTGGGGAGGAGGCCGAGCAGATCGCTGCCCTCTGGCTCAACTCCACGCTCGGGCTGTTGGTCCTGCTGGCACATCGGGAGGAGACCCGAGGGGCGTGGGTCCAGTTCAAGAAGCCGACCCTGGGGTCGCTACCTGTGCTCGACCTCGGTGCGTTGGATGCGCGGCGGCGGCGGGCCTTGCGGGTCTGCTTCGAGCAGGTCGCAGACCTGTCGCTCGCGTCCCTCCCAAGCATGGACGATGACCCCGTGCGATCGCTCATCGACCGGGCCATCTCGAAGGCGCTGGGGCTGCCTGACCTGGGGGTGCTCCGCGCGCTCTTGGCCCGCGAACCCATCCTGACTCTGGACCCCGACCGCCTAACCCGGCATCCATACTGAGCCGGGCCGCCTGCGCCGGCGTCGTGGTCAGCCCTCGCTCGCTCCCAGCACCAGCGCCTCGATCTCCTGCGCCTGGCGTTCCCAGGAGTAGTGCAGGGACCGCCGGTAGGTCGCCTCCCCCGCGCGGCGGCGGAAGTCGGGGTCGGCGGCGAGCGCGTCGAGCCTCGCGGCGATGACCGCCGGGTCGGGTGGCACGGCGAAGCCGTTCACCCCATCCTCGAGCAGGTCGGGCGGGGCCTGGCCTTCGCCGAGGATGAGCGGGAGGCCGCACGCCGCCGCCTCGAGTGACACCAGGGCGAACCCTTCGGTCTCGCTCAGGAACGCGAAGCAATCGGCCATCGCGTAGTAGCGCTCGGGGTTCGGCGTGCGGCCGGCGAAGATCACCCGCTCCCGCGCACCCACCGCCTCGGCCCGGCGTCCCCACTCATCGGCGTTGTCGCCGCCCACGACCACGAGCTGCGTGTCTGCGTGCTGCACGTGGGGCAGGGCCTGGAGCAGCAGCGAGAGGCCCTTCTCCTCCCAGCGGCCACCCACGAAGAGGGGCACGAAGGTCTCGCCGGAGAGGCCGAGCTGCGAGCGGATCGCGCTCCGCCACCTTTCGCGCAGGCCGGGGTGGAACTTCGCGTGGTCCACCCCGTTATTGGCCACCACAATGTCCCCATCCGTGAGCCCATGGAAGTGCATCAGGTTCCGCTTCGGCCCCATACCCACGGCGATGATCCGGCCTCGGCATCGTCGGACGATGCGGCGCTCCAGAGCATGCAGGATGCGATCGCGCAGGGCATACTCCAGCCGCGTGCGCCAGCCGGGAGGGTGCTCGCGCCACTGGACCTCCCGCCGGTTCTGGCTCCGCTGTGCCTGACACGTGTGGGCGAGCACGTGGGTTGGGTTCCACATGTTGGTGCCCTGGGAGAGCACCGCATCGTAGCGCCCGCGGCGGGCTCGTGACCAGGACGCCGGGATGAACCAGAGCGCCCGCAGGAAGAGGGATGACCTCCCCGGGTCCCGCACGCGCACGACGCGCACCTGCTCGGGGATGTCCTCCGCGTGGTAGCAGATCAGGTCGATCTCGTGCCGGTCCGCGAGCCGCCACAGAAGCTCGCAGATCACCCGCTCCTGGCCGCCGCGCCGGTTGACGTCCTCGATGCCGATCGCGATCCGCGCCATGGCTCTGCCTTTCCCAACTCGTGCGGCCAAGTCCTCTTGCCGTGCTCCGGCCTGCTGGGGTTGCCGGCTTGCGAACCCGGTGCTATAGTGCCGTCGGCCCATCCCGGAGGAGCACGAGGATGCCGCTGCTGACCTCGCTCAGGAACTCGCCGTTCATCCGGGCCCTCTTCCGGAATGTCTTCGTCACGGGGGACAACGTCCGGCTGGCCACGCAGCAGCCGGTCATCCGGAGCCTCCTGCCGCCGCAGGCCGACCGCGCCCTGGATGCCGGCGCCGGCAGCGGCGAGTACACGCGGCAGCTCCTGCTCCCGCGTGCGCGTCAGGTCGTCACTGTCGACCTCAACGAGGCCTCGCTCCGCCGGTTCCGGTCGCGCCTCAACCCGGACGAGCGCGAGCGCTGCCGAATCGCAGTCGGGTCGGTGGGCACGGTGCCCTGCGCGAACGAGACCTTCGACCTGGTGCTCTTGTGTGAGGTGCTTGAGCACTGCGAGGATGACGGCGCGGTGCTCGACGAGCTCTGGCGCGTGATGAAGCCCAGCGGCACACTGGTCATCAGCGTGCCCGTTCCGCCGGCGGCCTACCCGGACCGCTGGCACGTCCGCGAGGGGTACACGCTGGAGGCACTGACCGACCTGCTCGACCGGCACGGCTTCGGGGTTCGCGACCACGAGTACTGCATGTTCCAGTGGTCACGAGCGGTGCTACGGCTACGCGTCCGGATGCCCATCCACTTGCCCCTCATGTTCGTCGTCCACCTCGAGCGCCTCCTCATGTCGGGGCGCGGCACCGAGGCCCTGCCCTTCGACCTCGTCCTCCGCGCCACGCGCAGGCCCCGTCGCGTCGCTCCGTAGGTCGGGTCTCCAGGGCCGACACGCCATCGCTCAGCATGGCAGTGGTGCCACTGGCAGCCGCCGTGTGCTGCCACTGCCGCCGTCCCACCGCTCACCGCTTCCCGTACTCCCGAATCGCCTCCAGGTAGCACTCGACGCTCGGGATGGGCACGACGTACGGGATCTGGTTGCCCACGGCGAAGAAGTAGCCGGGGCAGTCGCGGCCGAGGTCGGCGCAGCGCTTCACGTCGCGGCGGATGGCCTCCGGGGTGCCGGTCTGGAGGATGCGCGAGTCGATGTTGCCGACGATGACGTGCGTCTCCCCGTAGCGTTCCACGATGAGGTCCAGGCTGGTAAGCGGCTCGAAGATGAACCCCTCGGCCCCGGCCTCGGCGATGTCGTCGATGTACTCGGTGAAGTTGCCATCGGAGCAGAAGAGCAGCTTGATCCCGGCCTCGCGGAGCGGCGTCCACAGCTTCCGGTGGCGCGGGAAGACGTACTTCCGCATCCATTCAGGCGCGAAGACCGTGCCCGAGGCCCACACGATGTCATCGTGGCAAAGGAAGATGGGCACCTCCGCCTTGATGTGCGCCTGGACGACCATCATGCTGATCTCGGTGAAGCCGTCGAGCACCTTCTCGAACCGGTCGGGGTCGAGCATCGCCGCCGACATGAAGAGCTCCCAGCCGAAGGTCACGATCGGCCAGGTGAAAACCGTGTTGTAGAAGCCCCCCGGGTAGACCGCCTCCGGGTAGGTCGCCTGCCCATTCTCCCACGACTCCCGGACGCTCTGCGTCAGCTCCTCCATGCTCGGCAGCGTCGCCGCGGCTACCGGGTCGAAGGAGAGCACTTCTTCCTCGGTCCTGAAGGGGTAGCTCGCCTCCCATGGCGTCTCGGTCTCGTAGAACTTGGCCCGGCCCATGTCGGCGTGAGGAAGCCTGAAGTCGTAGCCGTAGGTGGACCAGATGAAGTCGTAGTCGAGCGCTTTCGCGAGGGCCGGCCCGGCGGTGGCGCCGGTCTTCGCGTCCTCCGGATCGATCCCGGTGACCTTCATGATGAACTGCCGGTGGCTGAGGTACTCCGTGTGGGGAATCCGGTCGGGCATGTCGAGCCGGATGGCGTTCCAGCCTCTCTCGTAGCTCATGGTGGAGTCCCTGTTCTCAGGCGGTGCCGACGGCCTTGCGTGGCGGGGGGCGATTCGACGAGGGTCGGGGGAGGGCCTTTCCTGGATGGGCGCCGGGAAATGGTACAGTCCACGTTTCCGCCGATACGGCCGGCGGAAACGGTACCAGTCCCATTTCCCGGCTCGCTGTTCAGTCCGCCGGTACGACCCCGCGCCAGTCCTGTTCCAGGATCGCTAGACGGACATCGTCGCGGAACTCACCATCGACGAACCACGCCTCACGGGAAGTGCCTTCCCGCCGGAAGCCGCACTTCTCCGCGCTGCGGAGCATCGCCTGGTTATCGGGCAGCACACGCATGGAGAGGCGATGCCAGCCGCCACGCGTGAAAGCGTGCTCGAGCAGACAGCCGATCGCATCGGTCCCGTAACCCTTCCCATGGTCCGCCAGGCGGCCGATCATGACGAACACTCGGGCCCGGTGGTGGTGGCGGTTGATGCTGTGGAGGCCCACCACGCCGATGAGGCGACCGTCCTCCAGCGTCTCGATCGCCCACGTGGTTCTGTGGCCCGCCTCCTCGTCGGCGACCAGCCGTTGCCACTCGCCCTCAACGGTAGTACCGAGGGGACCGCCCATGAACCGTGTGATCTCCAGGTCGTTTTCCCAGGCCACAATCTGGGGGAGATCCTCCAAGGTCACCGGACGCAGCCGCACGCGCTCTCCCTCGACAACCGCATCCTCTCCTCGACCGGCAGCATTGGCGGACATCTTCGTCCCTCCGTGGGCCGAAATGCACGAGGCCGATGGGTCAAGCGCGTTGCCGCGCATGCCCCCTTGGTGAAACGGCCCAGGTCGCTCGGAGGTACGGAGGGCCCCCGGGGTTGTGCGCTAAGTCACGCTTCACTCGCGCTTTCCGGTGAGGATTCGCCGTTGGGTGTGGTATGACTCGCCATGGAGAGCCATCTCCGGTGAGGGAAGATGAGCGCAACGAAGAGCGCCCCCAACGTCGTCCAGCCGCGTCGCGCCGACTGGGCCGATGCAGTGGCCATAGCGGCCATGGTGCTGGTATGGCTCAGCGTCGCGAGCCTCTGCCTGCTTCCTCGGTAACGTGACCGGCCGTTGCCCTTCGACGCTCAGGCGAGGTCGGCCCTCTGGCCTCCGCGCGTCGACTCCCCCGTCCGGACTCACACCGCGAGCACCGGCCGGCTCCAGTCCATCGATGGTCGCCACCTTCCGGCCAGGCCGCCGCCGGCCTCCCACGGAACCCATACCCGCGGCGCGGGTCTGTGATACGCCTCTTCTCAGCAGACGGGGCCGCTCGGCCGGCGGCCCCGTCATGGCACACGCGCGGTGGGGAGGAATCGTGCTAGCCCCCGGGCGGCGGGGGCGGCGGCTCCAGGCCGGCCACGGTAATGGTGGCCCACTGGTCCCCCGGGGGGGAGACCGCCAGCTTGCCGCGTGCGTCTCTGGCGGTCACTTTCACGTGGTAGGTCTGGGGAAGCTGGTGGCCTTGTGAGTCGGTCGGGTTGCTGTTCGCCGGCACGTCGATCGCTGTGGCCCACGTGCCATCGGTGGGGGTGCCGGCTTCTCGGCGGAGCGCAACGGTCTCCCTCGTCAGGTCCGGGTACTCGACCGTCGCGACGACACTTGTGATGCCGGTGCCGTCGGTCGCGGTTATCGCGACGCGCACCTGGCCGCCGTCCGCGGGGAGGGTATTCGGCGACACGGACAGAGTCCCCAGGTGGGGGCCGGTCGGGGCCACGACCGTGATGGTCGCTGTGGCGCTTGCCGCACCCACCGCGGCCGTGAGCAAGCCTGTGCCCTGGGCCGTCGCCGTAAAGACGCCGGTAGGCGTGACATTCCCGATGCCGCCAGAGAGAGAGAGGCTGGGCTGGCAGGCCGAGGGCAAGCCCAGAGCCGTCACGGTCAGCGTGAACGCCGCCTGTCCGCCGACGTCAACCTGCGCCGAGGTGGGGCTGATTGATACGCTGTCCGGGGAGTTGATCGCCTCCGGCACCGCGGCCACCGTCACCTGCGTCACTTCGCCGCTCGCGGTCGGAACGGTGAGCTCCGCGGGACGGTAGCCCGTCCCCGGCGGGAAGGAGACGCCGAGCTGCGCAATGCCCGCGTTCAGGTGGGCGAAGGCGAAGGCGCCGAAGGCATCGGATGTCTGCTGGGCCTCACCGACCCGGATGATGGCTCCTGCGAGGCGCTGGGCCGGATTCGTGCCGTCGACCACGATGCCCTGGATGCGGGCGGTGCCGTTGACCGGGGGCGGGTTCCCCCCTCCGCCACCGCCCCCCATATGGCCGGGCGCCAGCCCACCGCAGCCGCTGCAGTAAAGGCCGATGGCGATGATGGTTAGGGCCCAGAGGATCGATGACCTTGGGTCGCAACGCATGTCTCTCCGTCCTTTCCCAGTCCGTCAAGTGAGCGGCCGACCGACATAGGCCGTCTCGCGCGGAAGGCAGAGAAGTACGCCGCCCCAGTACAGGCCGACCACGCCGCACGCATGGCGCCCCCACCCTCGCGGGGCTCGCGGGCGGCGCATCGGGGGCGGGCGTTCAGTTCCCTAATGTCAGCGAGGCGAGCGCGCTTGCCCCCTCGCCGTTCTCAGCCGTGGCTGTCACCCGGACCACGTAGCGGCCAGCGGGCACCCGCTGACCGGTCGCCGAAAGCCCGTTCCACACCGTGCGGTTGACGCCCGCCGCGCCGGTCAGCGGCCCGAGCGATGCGACCGGTCGGCCCGCCAGGTTCAGCACAGTGATCTGCACGTTGGCCGCGGGCCGGTGCAGCGTGTAGATGACCTCGGCCCCGCCCGCCCGGGTCGGCGTCGCAGCCACTTGCGTCATGACCGGCCCTGCTGTGGCGCCTGGCATCGTGATCTGGAACCGCCGCGTCTTGCCCGCCTGCCCCGACTCGTACCGGTACCCAGTCATCGTTCGCATGTAGACCGACCGCCCGGTGGCGAGGTCGGTCAGGATCGGGCGGAGGTCGTGCGGCAGTGGAGTCAGGTCCGGCCAGGACAGCTCGACCTCCGTGTTGGCGGCCGAGCACTCGACCGCCAGGTTCCAGGTCGCCCCCGCCGGGAGCGAGGGCCGCAGGTCCATGGCCAACCGATCCGCGCCTCGAGCCCCCGTCATCAGGTAGAGGTCCACCCCACCACGCATCGGCGGAGGGCTGACCACCTTCCCGAGGCTGGCCGCCGTCGACGTCACCCCGATGAAGTTCTCGGTGTCCGCCGCGTTGCGGGTGCGGGCGACCAGTCGGACCTGCCAACCGTCCAGAGGGGGTCTCTCGGGCACCTGCACGGCGGCGCCCGCGAGGTTGCGGAAGACGAGCTTGAGGCCGGGCTGATACGCGTAGATCCACATCGCCTCGAGCGCCGGGAGCGTCTCCTCGCCTCCGGGCAGGATGGGCGACATGAGCCTGTAAGTCCGCGCGACCGGGTCATACCGCCACCCGTAGTTCCTCACGTTGCGAGATGCCGTGATGTCCTCAGTGGTTCCGTAGGGGTCCTTGACGTCGATGGTCACGAAGAGGCAGTCCGCGTTGTACGGTGAGCCAACCATGCTCCAGCCTTGGTCGATCGCGACCTCGTGCCTGCCCTTGACGATCACCGTGCCGCCCCCGGAGATGTAGCTCGGGAGCGACCGGTTCAGCCAGAAGCCGGCTCCGGGCCCGATGTCGAGCACCGGGTCATCCGGATTGTCGGCCAGCGTATGGTACTTGTTCGTGGGCGAGTCCCAACGCGCGAACATCATCTGCGTCGGATCGGTGATCGCGAACACCGCCATCGGGCTGGGGTCAACCGGGATGGCTGGGACGGTGATCATCCGCAGGCCGGAGCTGAAGGTGATGTTGAGGTTCGGGGCGGCGCGCACCGGACCAGCTGTCGTCACGGCCGTGATCTCGTTGCCCGCTTCGTCATTGGCGGTGACGGCGTACCAGTAGTCGACCTGATCCAACGGCGGGCTGTTCCTCGGATGCGCCGGCGCCTTGTCGATGTGACTCCGCGCGTTCGGGTCGTTGGTCTGGATGACCAGGGCGACCCCCTCCGCCGTCACATCGGTGAACGCCGCCTCCGCACGGTAGACCTTGAAGCTCTTCAGCCCCTCGGTCGTCGCGTAGCCGGCCCAGGTCAGCGTGATCGAGCGGCCGTTGTCCGCCGGCGTATCCCGGGCCGCCAGTGTCGAGATCGCGGGTGGCGGGAGATCGTCCCGTGCGGCCACCGGCCCGGCGACGTTGGTCGAACGCACCGTGTTGGCCGCGTCGTGGCAGGTGACGTAGTAGTAGTAGTTCACCCCGTTGACGATGGCGGAATCTTGATCTTTGAACGATGAGCTGCCCGGGCCCAGATCGCTGCCCGGAGCCTTCGCGAAGTTGCCCGTCGTGGGGTCATTGGTGCTGCCGCGCCACACCTCGTAGCCGGCCACGTCGTTCTGCCCCGCGCCGTCGTCCGACGACCGTCGCCAGGTGACTGTGATGCTCCCGCCGTTGTCCCCGGGGGTGTCGAAGGCGTTCACTGCGCTCGGCGGCCCGGGCGGCTTATCCCCTGCGCCGGCCTGGAGGGCTGCCTCAGCATCGATCATGCCCCAACCGAACTGTTCGTCCCAGCCCGCGCCGCCGAGGTCTTCGCAGGTGCTCTCGATCTGCGTCCTGACGGCTGCGGCATCGGGATACCCCTGGGACCAGATGAGCGCCGCCAGACCGGCCACGTGGGGCGTTGCCATCGAGGTGCCCTGGAAGAAGTAGTAGCCCATGTTCGTGGGCGAGCCCTCGAACGTGTTCTGCAGCACACCGCCGGGGTCACCGTCGAAGAACTGCTCGCCGCCGGGGGCGGAGACGTCGAGCGTCGTCCCCCAGTTGGAGTAGTAGGCCAGCTCCTTGTTCCTGTTCAGCGCGGCTACGCCAACGCACTCGGGGTAGGCGCCGGGGTACTCAAGGTATGGGGTGCCGTCGTTCCCCGCGGCCACAGCCATCAGGACGCCCAGGTTGGTTGCGTAGATCACCGCATCGTGGAGGGTCGTGCTGTCGGGACCTCCCCCGCTGTAGTTGATGATGTTCGCGCCGTTGTCCGCGCCCCAGCGGAAACCGTCGGCGATCCAGATGTCCATGCCATAGCCTTCCGCGACGAACACCTTGACCGGCATGATGCTTACGTTGTACGCCATGCCGGCCACGCCGATGCTGTTGTTGGTCTGTTGTGCGATCGTCCCGGTCACGTGTGTGCCGTGCCCGTGGTCGTCGTTCGCGTGCGCGTCGCCGTTGGCAGGGTCCGACGGGCTCACGAAGCTGAGCCCGGCCAGGTCGGGAGCCACGATGTAGGTGCCGCCCGCATCGGAGTAGTCCTCGTAGGCGACGCCGGTGTCGGCCACGCAGACGATCGTCGTCGACTTCCCGCCTGGCTCGATGTCCCACGCCTGCTCCATGTGAATCAGCGGGAAGTGCCACTGCTCCCCGTATCGCGGATCGTTGGGGACCATCTGGACCCAGTGGATCGTGGTCGGCTCCGCGTACTCCACATCCAGCCGTGTCCGATAGGCGGCCACTGTGCTCGCGACCGTCGCTCCCCGGGGAACGCTCACGTGCCGCAGTCCCGGCCAGTAGAGCGACTCCCGCACGATCCGTCCGCCCATCGCCTGCGCAATGGCCCGAATCCGTTGCTCGCTGATCGCGGGCTTGAACTTGACCGTGATCACGCTGTTGTCGTAGGCCGGACGAGTCGCCTTAACTTGGAGAGGCGAGGTGAGGTACGTCGTGACGTTGGCCGCGGCACTACCGGCGAGGGCCCCGGCCAGGAGGAGAGCAATGATGGCAGTCCAGAACCTCTTTCCGGTTGTCGCGCGAGTCATAAGGGTCCCGCTCCTTTGGCGAGGCAAAGCGCACCCTGACTCCGGCCCTCGCGGGAATGCGGGGGCACGAACTGGGTTGCTCCGGCCATGAATGCCCGGGTAGGCAACTCTAAGTTCGCCACCCAGCCGTCCCATACCTTCTCTCCTGGGCAGGAGATTGGCTCTTGCCGGCAGAACATCTGGGGCGACAACGTCGACGATCCAGCCAGGCCGAGACTCCCGCGACTGGAGGCTCGTCATGTCGCTTCAGCTCTGGTCTGTTGACCCGCTGGTCAAGGTCTTCCCGGATGGCGTCCCCCCCGACCGCGCCGACGCGACCGTCCGCATCGACGCCGCCTGCAACGAGACCGAGGCCGGCCAGCTCGTGCTCAGGTGTGATTCAGATCACCTCATGTCCGTCGAGGTCACCTTCGGCCCGCTGGCGTCAACGGACGGCCCCCGTCTTCTCAACGCCGCCCGGGCGCGCTTCGTCGGCTACGTGCCCGTGCGCGCCAACACCACCGGCACGCCGCCCGAGCACCTCGTCCGGCCGGCGCCCGCGCTCTTCCCCGACCCCCTCCTCCCCCATGGCGACATCCGCGTGCGCCAGGGCGAGTGCCTCCCCATCTGGGTCGAGGTCGCGGTTCCTCGCGGCACACCCCCGGGAGTCTACTCGGGCCCGATCCTCGTGAAGACCGACCAGGGCGAGGCCCAGGCGGAGCTCCGGGTCGCCGTCCATGGGGCCACCGTGCCTGATGAGCGCACCCTCAAAGTGACCAACTGGGTCAGTTGGGGCAACATTGCCCGCTTCCACAGCACGCCCCTGTGGGGCGAGGGCTTCTGGAACCTCCTCGTCGCCTACGCCCGCAACCTGGCAGCGCACCGACAGAACGTGGTGATCACCCCGATCTTCGAGCTCATCACGTTCAGCGCCGACAACGGGCGCCTCGCCCTGGACTTCTCACGCCTCGATCGGTTCGTTGAGCTGTTCCAGCGCGAGGGAGTCATCGGGTACATCGAAGGGGGGCATCTCGGGGGCCGCGGGCCGGGCGGCTGGGAAGCCACCGAGTTTGAGATCTCGACCTTCCGCGCCGAAGGCAGCCGGGTCATCCCCGGCCATGCCCTCGCCGGCACCCGCGAGGCCGACGCCTTCCTCGCCGCGTTCCTGCCGGCTCTCGAAGCACACCTCGCGCGGCGCGGGTGGCTCGGAATCTACTTCCAGCACCTGGCCGACGAGCCGGTCGCCGGCAACGTCGAGAGCTGGAACAAGCTCAGCGCCGCCGTGAAGCGCTACGCGCCCCGCCTCCGCACCATCGAGGCCAACATGTGCCACGAAGCCCGGGACCTCGACATCTGGGTGCCGCAGCTTGGCGACTGGCACCAAAACGCCGACTTCTACCGCTCCCGGGTGGACGCGGGGGATGAGCTGTGGTTCTACACCTGCCTCGCGCCGACCGGCACCTACGCCAACCGGTTCATCGACTACCACCTGGTGAAGACTCGGCTGCTCCACTGGCTCAGCTTCCACTACGGGAGCACCGGCTTCCTACACTGGGGCTACAACTACTGGGCCGGCCAGCCGCCGTTCGTGGACGTGGAGCCCGTCCACAGCCACCGCATGTGCCTGCCGCCCGGCGACAACGCCATCGTCTACCCCGGCGAGGGCGGCCCGCTCGACTCCATCCGCTTCGAGGCCCTCCGCGACGGCATCGAGGACTACGAGTTGCTGCGCCGGCTCGCGGAGACGGACCCCGACCAGGCCCACGCTATCTGCGCCCTGGTCATCCGCAACTTCGACGACTACGACCTGAGACCCGAAGCGTTTCGGAAGGCGAGGAGGAAGCTGCTGGAGGCCGCTCCGGGCGAATGACGCGCCACCACAGGCCCGGCGGCAGGGACAGGGTGCGCGACGGCGGCCCCGGGGAACAGCGCAGTCTTGCGGTGAGGTTCGGCAGGGGCATGGACCCGCTAGGTCTCTCGTCACCTATCACCCACGAGGGAATCGCTGCTGACCTCCGGCGTTTGGGCCTCTCCCCCGGCGACTCGCTCATCGTCCACAGCTCCCTCAAGTCGATCGGGTGGCTGGAGGGTGGCCCCGACGCCGTGATCGACGCCCTACAGGAGGTGCTGACCCCGAGAGGCAACCTCGCCATACCGACCTTCACCTCACCGGCGCCGGAGTTCGTCGTCTCCGACACGCCGTGCCGCACGGGGCTCATCCCCGAGACCTTCCGCCGCCGCCCCGGCGTCCTCCGGTCAACCCACCCCACGCACTCGGTCGCGGCGTGGGGTGATGCGGCGGCGGAGGTGGCGGCCGGGCATGAGAGGGCCACGGCCCTCGGCGTCGATAGCCCCCTCCACCGCATGGCCAAGCTCGGCGCTCGGGTGCTCATGATCGGCGTGGACTGCACGCGATGCTCGCTCATCCACGTTGCCGAGGCCACCATGCGGCTGCCGTACCTCGGCATCGCCTACCCAGGCTACGACGTGCCGATCGTGGTGAGGAAGGTTGACGGCACGACCACGGTGTACCATGAGACCGAATTCCCGGGGGATAGCTCCAACTTCGGAATCGTCGAACGGGAATGTGGCCGGCGCGCGCAGGTGATTCATGGGAGAATCGGGGCCGCCGATTGTCTGATGATTCAGGGCCGGCACCTCTTGGACGCAGCCATCGATCTCCTGCGCCACGATCCGGGGTGTCTGCTCTGTCGTAGTCCATTCTGCGTCCCCTGCGCCGAGTCGCGGCGGCTCGTCGACCCGACGGCACAGGAGCAGGGATCTGAGTAGACGAGGTGACGACGATGAGACAGACGCGGGCCTGGATGCTGGCGCTGTCAGCCGTGTTGGTCGTCGGCTTCTCCGGGTGTGGGAACAACCCGCTGAAAGCGTTGGTGATGGACGCCTCGCCGTCCAACATGACCGCCATCGTCGGACAGCGATGCGTGTTCCTGGTCCGGACAACGCATCAAGACCAGGCGGGCCCGGTCGCCCTCTCCGTCCTGGCCCCCATGTCGGTGAGCAGCGTGGATCCCGCCTCTATCACGGAGAACCAGGTTGGCGAGGCCACCGTCATCCCCGGGGCATCGGCCCTCAACACCACCCTCGTCGTCTCCATCAAGGGCGAGATCGGCGGCGACAGTGACACCGAGCACCAGAACGTCCAGGTCGTGGCCGGCGTCGACACGCTGGCCGTCCAGGCGGCCGCCGTACGCTATCAGTTCGTGGCGTGGCTGGAGACGAATGAGCCGGGCCTGGGCATCACCAGCGCGACCACCTGGACCCCCACCATCGTCCGGCCGGGCGACCTAGCCTGGAACTACTACCTCTTCTTCTCAGATGAGTGGGAGATGGGCATCAGATGGGAAGACTCGGCGCTGATGTACCTGCGGCATCGCCTCACCGAATGGGCTCCCACCCATGCGTTCGAGATCGCCTCGCTCCTCGGCGGCACCCCGCCCAGCGCGATAGGTCCGCCCTTTAGCGTTTTCCGTTGAGGCCGTTGGGCGGTGCTGACGGGGTCGCAGCAATGGACGAAGACAACATCTGCCACCATCTCGAGCAGCTCGCCGCTCACCTCGACATCGCGGTCCGGTATGAGCCCTCCGCGGGCAAGGCCGGGTTCTGTACGCTGCGGGGACAGAAGACCCTCTTCGTCGATGAACGTCTTCCTCTGAAGAGCCGGGCGGCGGCGCTAGCGCGCGTCCTGTGCGAGTTCGACACGGAGGACGTCTTCCTCCCCCCCGTGGTGCGCAAGCTCCTGCAAGACTGCCGCGAGACGGCATGAACCACGAAGACACAAAGACACTACGCACGGCATGAGACTTGCCGTTCTTCGTGTCTTTGTGGCGAATGCCGTCCCCGTCGCCGAGGAACTGAGCCCTGATGCTCGCGACGCTGCGCGACAGGCCCCTCCTCTGGGCCATCCCTCTCACGATCCTCATCGCCCTCGCCGGCACCGCCGACATGATCTTCCGCGACGACGTGCGACACCTCTACGAAAGCAATGCCGACATCGCCGACATCCTGCGCAATGCCCGGCAGGCCTCGCCATCGAGCATCCCGACCTGGTGGACCGGCGTCTGGATTGAGCCGTCGTCTCCCTACTACCGTCCCCTCGCGAGCCTGCTGTTCTACACCGAGGCGAAGCTGTTCGGCGGGGCCTGGCGGCCTTTCTGCATCGTCAGCTGGCTGATGCACGCCGGCCTGTGTGTGCTGATCCTGGTCCTGCTGCGCCGCCTGTGCGTGGGCCCGCCGGTGGCGCGAGTCGTGCCGGGAGTGCTCGCCACCGCGCTGTTCAGCATTCCCTGCGAGACGACGGTGAACGGGCCCCACTGGGGCAATCGCGGCATCGCGCGAGGCTTGATGCCCTACTGGCCCGGGCAGACCGACATCACCTGTCTCCTGATGTCGCTCCTCTCGCTGATCCTCCTCGACCGCTGGCTGGAGAGCCGGCGCCGCTCGGCCCTCGCCGGCGCCATCGCGTGCTTCATCGCCGCGCTCCTGTTCAAGGAGCAGGCGGTCATCCTGCCGCTCCTGGCGGCCGTGTTGGTCGCTTACCGCAAGGCGCCGCCCAGGCTTACCGGCCTGACCGCGCTCATCGGCCTCGCCGGCTCCGGCCTCTTCCTCCTCCTGCGGAAGGCCCTGGTGCCACAGGCCTGGGGCCCCGAGTTCAGGGGCTTGGTGCCCGCTCTGGTCAAGTTCACTGCCTATCTGTGTGAGCCAGCGGTCATGGCAGCGGTGAACCGACAGGGCTGGGTGATCGTCTCGGCGTTCTTCATCGTGGCGTGCGTGGCCATCATGGTCCGGCGCCCACGCTTCATCGTGTACGCGTTCCTCGGCCTGTTCGTGGCGGTGTTCGTGCCTCCGCAGATCATGGCGGGCAACATGGCCCTGCCTACGGTCATGCCGCAGGCCTGGTGGCTCCTTCGGGTGGTGTGGTTTCTGGTTCTGCTGCTGCTCGTCTGGGACACCCGGCGGCGGGCGCCCACGCTACCCCTGCTGGCCGGTGTGGTCATCGTGCACCTGCCCATCTCGCACGTCATCGGCCCGCACTACTACTACTGGCCCGTCGCCTGGTGGTCGATGCTCACCGCGGTGATCCTGCTCAGCGTGCCCGGCGCCCTGCGAGCAGCCGCCGCGCGTGGGCGAGGCCCGATGCTTGAGATCGACGAGGACCCCCGAGACCGCGAGGAGTAGGAGGTCTGGCCATGCGGCGCGCGCGCCTGTCGACTGTGGTCACTGGGGCCATGCTCTGGCTAGCGCATGGATGCGCAGCCCAGGCGCCGCTCAAGGTCGCCGACAACCGCGGCACCTACCCAGATGGGAAAGCGGGGAAGATGTGTCAGACACGTTTTCCGACGTCCGAGAACGTGTCTGACACATCTTCCCCCGAGCACAGAAGCTCCCTGCACGCCGCCTCGTACACCTCGCCAACCGCCTCCGCCCTCTCCGGCGGGCAGACGTACGTCTCCGCCGTCATCAGCTCCCGCGTCATCTCGCGCGTCTTGTCGAGCGCCGAGCGGCTGCCGCGATGCCGCCAGGCTTCGAGCAGATCGTGCTCGAAGAGCCGCGGCATCCAGCACTCGGCGCGGAACCGGCCGACTGTGGACTCGTGGTCGAGGTAGGTGCCTCGCGGCGCGGCCTGCGCGATGACCTTCACCCATCCGTCCGGCTCGTCGAGCGCGACGCCCTGCGCCACGCGCTGTGCGTAGTCCGCGATCTCGCGATCGAGGACAAGCTGCAGCGGGCTGAACACCTCGTCGAGCGAGAGCAGCCCCGCGCCCGCGAAGTCCCGCGAGCCAAGCAGCGCCCCAAACACCGCGGACGCCGCCCGCTCGGCAGACGACTGCTCGTCCACCGCCTGCGACATGCTGCGGATCGAGCGTGTCGTGGGCCGCGTGGCGCCGTAGTAGCGGTTGACCGACCACTGCACGGCATCGCACAGGTTCTGCTCGGGCGAGCCGTACACGAGGGTCGCGTGCCGGTGGTCGAAGGCGTAGAGGTTGACGCCGAAGCTCACCTGCCGGGCTCCTAGCAGCCGCAGGGCCGCATGGCCGCCCATCGCCTCGGCCATGGCCTGGATGGCGGCGCCGGCGAACGACTGCGGCGCCGTGGCTCCCATCATCGGCATGCTGCCCACGCCGACGGGCAGCCCCTCGCCCATGAGCGCCAGCGCCACATCAAGCTCATTCCCGGCGAACTGCAGCGGACTGACGAGATGGACTCCCAGGCAGAACGCCTGCCCGGCCGCCTCGGCCATCCGCCGCAGCCAACGTGCCTGTCTCAGGGAGCCGGCGTTGGCGAAGCAGCCGCCGTGACGGCTGTGCAGGCACCCGATTCGCATTTGCGCGAGGCCCTGCAGTGGCGGCGGAACATCCTGCGGCACGCCGGGCGCGCTGCCGATAACGCCTTGCTCGCTGAGGGCATCCACGAGCCTCGTCGCGGTGACGAGACCATCGGTGAGGAACGGCCGCAGTTCGTCGGTCAGGGGATCGACGTAGTGGTGCGCGTGGCTGCCGACATGGAGCGTGATGCGATCGGTCGCCGGTTCGGTCGCCGGCCGCTCGGCCCGTTGGCAGACCTCGTCCACCAGGCCCTCGACGACCGACGGGTCGAGGAACGCCCGCCCCTCCCGCAGAGACACGCCGGGGCAGTTCGCCAGACGACGCGCCAGCTCCCCGTCCGGCACGCCGAGACCGACCTGTTCCAGCACCGCCAGCGCGGCCTCGTGCCAGCGCGTCACGGTGCCGGGAGGGAGTAGGTGAGGTAGCAGCGGGCGGCACCGCACTTGGCCCCTCGGACCAGATGAAGAGTGGCGCGGGAAACGGGACTGCACCCTTCCCGCCGCCGTCTGGCGGGAAGGGGGCTGTGCCATTCCTCGGCCTTACGGCACCTCAGCTCGGTAGATCCACCCGTGGTTGCCCGGCGCCGCTCCGCTCGCCTCGTCGAATCCGCCGAAGTACCACACTCTCCCACGGTCCTCCGGGAAGGGGGAAGCGCAGACCGTCCGCGTCGCCCGCAGACCGTACTTGTCTGCTGACGGGTTCTCCGGGTCGAACACCCGCCCGTGCGCATAGCTGCCGTCTGGATAGCGCACGAGATACCACGAGCTCTTGCCCGTCTCGCTCTCCTCGCCATCAGGATGCGCCACCCAAAGACCAATGAGGTTGACCTTCGCCTGCGTGTCCGGGTCTACGGCGGGCGTCATCTCATTGTAGGCGATGATCAGGTGCTTGCCGACGGGGTTCGCCCACAGCTTCTCGAAGTACTCACGCACGGTGAGCTCGACGGCGACCTGGCCGTCCTGGGGGTCAATCCGCGCGATGGCGCAGCTCGGCTCCTTCAGCCCGCAGAGCAGGACCTGATGGTCCCCGCCCCTTGGGTCGGGTACGGCGGTCAGCCCCCGCATCTCGTCGACCAGCGCCGTCTCGGGGTCGCCGGGGTCCTTCCATCCTTGGAGGGTGACCAGCTCCCACTTCGGCTCGCGCCCGTCCACCCGCCGGTACAGCCCGCCGCTTTCCCTGTCTGGGCTGTTGAAGTCGAGCGCGAAGGCCGCATACAGCACGCCGTTCGCCTCTGCAGCGCACAAAGGCCGTCCGCGCACATCGTCGATCTCGGGCGTGGGGTCCCACGCGATCCTGCCCGCCGCATTGGGGTCGTAGACGCCGCGGTAGATCGTGCCCGTGGACACGCCCGCGAAGACCGTGTGGACCTTCGCGACCCGGTCCACATGGTCGAAGAGAACGCGCACGTCGGGGCTGCCGCCGCCGCTCGTGCGAACCACCTTCTGCGAGACCACCGTCCGCGTCCACTTGCCGGCGTCGTCGTCTCGCGTCCAGACGCCGACATCCTGCGGCTTGGCGCCCTTCCAGTCGCCCACGATCAGCACCGGCGTCGGCTCCGGAAGCAGCTCGCCCTGACCATCGGTGGCGAAAGCGACCGACTTCATGCTCGCCGCGCGGATGTACTGGTTGCCCAGGGCAAGGTCGAGCTCCCAGGGACCGTCTGCCGCACGCTTGACCAGCACCTTGGGGCTGAGGTTCTCCCAGTTCCGGTCCTCGGGCAGATAGGTGACGGAGGCGAACAGCTGGCCCTTGTGGGCCACGATGGCGTTGCACTCGGTTCCGTCGAGCGACCGACCGTTCGCGCCCTTGGCCGCGCCGATATAGTCCTGGGCGAACTGCAGGTTGGCGAACGCGTTGCCAGCCGGCTGCGCCCCGCCGGCGGCGATGCTCAGCATGGAAGCGGTGCAAACGAGTGTCCCTGCCAGACTGCCCCTCATGGTTGGCCCCCTCCGAGCCATCGGCGCCCGCTACCGGCGCGACGGCTTCGGTGGTACACGTTACCTCATTCACCGGGATGCTTCAAGGTCCTCCGGCCGTTCTGTGCCCGGGGGTTTCCCGACCCGCACCGCCGTTACCGTGAGACTTCGGCCCGGACCGGAAGGAGCGCGCGGGTCGCACCGGGAACCCGGTCACCCGGCGAGCGCCCGCCGGAGCGGCTGGCTACCGACGCGCCGACAAAGGAGGCCCGCCCGTGACCTCACGCGAGCGCATGGTCACTGCCATGCTCAACAAGCAGCCCGATAGGGTGCCGGTGGCGCCGGACATGTCGAACATGATCCCCTGCCGGCTGACCGGCAAGCCCTTCTGGGACATCTACCTCCACAACGATCCGCCCTTGTGGAAGGCCTACATCGATGCCGCCAAGCACTTCGGCTTCGACGGTTGGCTCTATGCCGTCGGCGCGCAGGGGCCGCAGCACGACGTCGCCATCGTCAAGCGCACCGATGACCGCCTCATCCTCCAGGGCTACCAGGAGACGAACGGCAAGCGGCGGTGGTACACCTGGGTGACGGTCTACTACGTCGCCGACCCTCCCACCGGCGGCGTCCCCTGCGAGCGCATCGGCCTGCCCCGGGAGCCCGAGGAGTGGGAGGACTTCGAGGACCCGACGCCGCCGATGACCCAGGAAGAGGTCCTCCGGGCCGCCCAGCAGCTCATGGGGGAGGACGGCGTGGTGGGGGTCTTCGTCAACATCCCGGGGCTCGGCAGTGTCGAGCAGATCTATGAGTACTACGATAGCTACCGGGCCGTGAAGGACCGCGCGCTGGCCCATGAGGAGCAGGTGGAGGAGCTTACGCGCCAGGCGATCGCCCTGAAGCCCGACCATGTCATGACCGGTTTCTCCGGCTGCCTCATCTTCCAGACACCGGCGATCTTCCGCGACCTTGGCCTGCCGTCGCTCCAGAAGCTGACGCGCATCTGCCAGGACGCAGGCATCCCGTCCCAAGTACACTCCTGTGGGCCCGAACGCGCCCTGGTCGAGATCTGCGCCAAGGAGTCCGACCTCTCGAGCATCAACCCGCTCGAACGCCCGCCGATGGGCGACTGCGACCTCGCCGAGATCAAGCGCCTCTTCGGCCGCGACATCGGCCTCATGGGCAACCTGCACACGACGGAGCACATGCTCTTCGGCACGCCCGACCTCGTGAAGCGCGAGTCGAAGTGGTGCCTCGATGTCGCCGCCGAGGGCGGGGGCTTCATCCTCTCCACCGGCGACCAATGCGGCCGCGACACACCCGATGAGAACATCTACGCGATGATCGAGGCTGCGAGGGAGTACGGGAAGTATTGACGACGGGCTCCTGACCGCGTATCCTGGGTGTGCCTGGGGGGCCACGTGAGCCGTGGTCCCGCCGCGGGGCATGCTTGCGCGAAACCCGTGCGGGCTCTGGGTCCATGCGCATCCCAAGTGGGGGCCTTATGGCACGGCAGCGCGGCCGCACGCAGAGGGAGGCTGGTCACTGTCCCGCCGGCGACCTGCCGGCCGACGGGAGTCCACACTACGTCCAGCTCACTGGGCCCCCGAGAGGGACGTCCGCTAAGGACCTGCTCTGCCTGGGTCTCACCGGGCTCGTATTCCGGGTGCCTGACGACGCCCGCCGGTGGGGGAGTCCACCTGCGGATGATGGAGCACTTCGAGCGCTTGCTGGTGGAGTTTGAGGACTGCGAGGGGCGCAGCGCCTCGACCATCCATGGCCCGAAGGACATGACGGAGGGGCAGGCAGTCGAGCTCAAGACCAACGCCTTCGTGATGGAGGTGCTGCCGGTGGAGGTTCAGATCGGCCCCGACCCCGACCCTCGGCTCCCCTTTGCAGGAGACGTCTTCAGGAGCCTAAGGCTGCGCTTTCGGTGCGAGGCGCGTCAAACGGGCACCTCGCGCAGCGGGGGAGACGCGGCCGCCGCCCCGCCCCCTTCCCCACCGTCGGCAGCACGGGAGGGCGGGCAGAGGCCCGCCTCCGCGGCCTCGGGGACAGCCCCGCCCCGCTCGCCCTGGAGCCATCCTCAGGTGGTGGCGGCGTGCATTGCCGCTGGCGCTACCCTACTGGCCGCAGTCATCGTCGCCGCGGTTGCGTGGTATACGGGCCAGTCCAGGCCCTCGACAGCCAAGCCACCCGCGGGCGTTGCGGCCCCCGTCGCACGCCCAGCTCCTCAGACCCAGCCTAGCGCAAGTTTGAGAGTTTGGGAGACCCCCGAAGGCGCTACGGGGCTGTGGGGGGCCTCTACGCGGGTTTTGGCCTTTCCGGAGCCGAAAGTGTAGTGTAAAGGATGTTGGCTGATGACCTTGA
>Ga0315289_10000239_pt1 | contig 87597 bp, 61 predicted proteins | sample YL17G11_40_MG_FD_203452 | JGI IMG/M metagenome (GOLD analysis project Ga0315289, IMG submission 203452) | Sediment microbial communities from Yellowstone Lake, YNP, Wyoming, USA - YL17G11_40 | ecosystem: Environmental > Aquatic > Freshwater > Lake > Sediment | place: USA: Wyoming | collected...
GCGCGGCCCCTCTCGCCTCAACGGCCGCCATCACCGTCCCGTCGGTCACCAACGCCGCCTGCGGCCGCCTAAAGGCCCGCCATGCCCTCCGGGCCATCGTGAGACTGGTTCAACGGCTCTGGCCGAGCCAAGCCTTGCCCGGTCGCCTCATCGCGGCCTCTGCCTAACCGGCCCGCGCCAACCGCCGCCAAAACAGCGGCGTCGGGACGCCGATGGCCCGCAGCGCGCACGCGCGGGTCGCGCGTGCCACGAACGTCGAGTTCTGAAACCGTCTCAGTCACCAATCTCGGGAAAGCCCGGGATTCCGGCCTTTCTGGGGATTGGTGACTGTCCCTGGTCTAACCTCCGGCCACCGGAGCCGCCCACGCCTCATCGTACCGCCCGCGGTCGGCGGTCTTGGCGTGGCCGTCAGCGTAGAGGAGGTTCCACCGCTTCTGGTGGAACAGCAGCCCGTGGCCGTGCCAGCTCCCGTGGCCATCCATGAGCACGTTCACCCTCGCTGGATCGGGCATCCCGCCCACCATGGTCCCCCGGAAGGCGATCTCGGTGCGGTAGAAGTAGCTGACCCCGTACTTCCCGAAGCACGTCGGCCGCGCATCCAGCGGCAGCCCGCTGTCCTCCACTTCGGTGAACCCCTTGTCGGCCGGGCAGTGCCAGATCTCGGCGTTCTCGGTGTAGGGGTGGAGCGAATCCTGGATGCGCGGCATCCACGGAATCCAGGCCTGCCAGTTCGGGTACACGTCCCACAGTTGGGGGCAGAACTCGTCCGCCGGGTCCTTGGCGAAGGGGTACAGGTCGTCGTAGTCCGCGGCGTACATCTCGATCGCCGCGCCGAGCTGCTTCAGGTTGGACAGGCACTGCGTCTCCCGCGCCTTCCCCCGAGCGCGCGAGAACACCGGGAAGATCATCGCGGCCAGAATGGCGATGATCCCGATGACCACGAGCAGCTCTATCAGCGAGAAGCCGCCCGACCCGGCCCTGTTCGTCATGCGATGCTCCCGTTCTTGTTGAACGAGCATCCCCCAGGATTGGTTGCGCCCCACGGCGCGACTTTGCGCTCGGCGGGCGGATGCGGTCAGGGCGCGACCGCAGATGGTGGACAGTTGTGGCACTGGCAGCCGCCGTGTGCTGCCAGTGGGGTCCCGAAGCCGCGGACACGGGCAGCGGCTGCCCGTGCCACTACTGGGTTTGGCTGGTTGCCTACAGAAGGGGCGGCGCGAGGTGACAAAAGGTGACATAATCGGACACTTCGCACCTCGCGGAGGAGCCCCGAAGGCGCATTCTCCGGGCCGGCGCGGTCTCAGGCGGGTGCGGGCGTAAGGGGCCTCGCACGCAGCGGGCGAGTGCGGCACGGGAAGCCGATGTCAGACCTGCCTGGACCCGGGGTGCAGTCGCCTACAATCTGCGGTCGCGGCCGTGCGGTCATGGCCCGGTCGCCGAGAGGCACGGCCCAGGCCTCGCGCAGAATCGCGCCGCACGCGGAAGGAATCGCACGTGGCGCTGGCGAATTGCGCCTACGCGCTTGGTTCCGGGCGCGGGCTTGCGTGTCGGTCGGCGGTCGTCCCGTCAGCCACCAGGCCACCCGCCAAGCACGTGCCATTCCATCGGACGACCCCACTCTGCCGGAGGTGCCTCATGAACTGCCAGAATTGCGGATACGGCATCCCAGCCGGAGCGACGCGCTGCCCCAGGTGCGGGGGCCAGGTGCAGCCCGCCACTCCCGCCACACCACCCGTCCCGGGACCGGTCCCGGCGGCGCCGATGGCGCCCACCGCAGCCAGCCAGAAATCCAAGCTCGTCGCCGGGCTCCTCGGCATCTTCCTCGGTGGCCTGGGCATCCACCGCTTCTACCTGGGCTACACTGGGATCGGGGTGACGATGCTCATCCTGACCATCGTCGGCTGGGTCCTGAGCTTCATCATCATCGGCATCCCCATCGTGATCGGCGTCGGCATCTGGGGCTTGGTCGAGGGTATTCTGATCCTCGTCGGCTCGATGAACGCGGACGCCCAGGGGCAGCCCCTGAAGGACTGAACAGGCCGCAGGCATTGGAAGGGGGACGATCGGCGTGCAGCGGTCGATCGGTAGTGCGCTGCTGTGGCCGTACGTGCTCGCCGGGATGGCTGCGGGCATCACCGTTGTGATCTTCGCCGTGTTCGTTCCGGGACCCGAGAGGGGCCTCACATTCTACATCGCCGTCAGCCTGGTTGTCGGGGCGGAGCTCCTCGGCTGCGCCCAGTTCGCGTACTCGAAGCTCGCCGAGGCCGGCGTCCCGACCGCCACTCCGGCCACGCGTCAGCAGGTCACGGTGCTGGTCGTCCTCTGGTTCCTGCTCACCGTTGTGGTTTCCCTGCTGGCCATCGACCCCCAGCGCGCCGACAAGCTGGCCGCCGACCGACTCCTCGCCATCTACCTCGGACTGACCTTCCTCTTCCTCGTGGGCATGTACCTCATGTACTCCCGGGATATCCAGGTGAAGCAGTCCGAGGAGCGGCTGGGTGAGGAGCGGCGGGCGCTGGTGGCTAACATGACCATCGTCGATGACCTCCTGCGGGAGGTCCACGAAGTGGGTCGACGCTACCCCTCGTGCGCGGCGGCGGCTGACAGCGCCCGGCGCAAGCTGAACGTCGCCCGCACGGCCCTCCAGGCCTCCCTCGTCTCCGAGCGTAGCCTGAACCGGTGGGACCCCGACCTCTCCGACGCCAATCTCCGGCTGGCGCAAGAGCTGAAGGGCCTGGCCGAGTGTTCGGGCGAGCTGACCTCCGCCGCTCCCGATGGGATTCCCGCGCTGCTTCAGCAGGCCAGTGATCGGGCCGAGGCAGTGGTCCGCGCCCTGAAGCAGCGCGAGCAGCGGCTGATCTCGTAAGGAGGGGGTGGACTCCCCATGCCCATGCTCATGTCCGTCATCGAGTTCCAGGACCCGACCGGCGAGATCATGGTGAAACGGGTCCCGGATGAGGGCACCGCGGAGTGGGTGACCGGCTCCCACCTCATCGTGCAGCACGGGCAGATCGCCTTCTTCTACCGCGATGGCCGGCAGGCCGACTGCTTCTCCGAAGGCCGGCATGTGCTCGACACGCGCACCATGCCCATCCTCAGCAAGCTGGCCAGCATCGCCTATGGCTGGAAGATCCCCTTCCGCGCCTACGCCTACTTCGTCCAGCAGAAGACCTTCCACAACCTCGGCTGGGGCACCAACGCGCCCATTCTCTTCCGCGACGCGGAGTTCAAGGCGGTGAACCTCCGCGCGAATGGCAGCTTCTCGCTGCGCGTCGAGAACCCCAGCCTCTTCCTGGACACCCTCGTCGGCCAGAAGGGCTATGAGTTCACCTTCGCCATCGAGAACTTCGTGCGCGACCTTACCGTCGCCCACTTTCAGGAGGTCCTGTCCGCCCACCTGACCTCGATTCTGGACCTTCCCGCCCGCACCGGTGAGATCGCCCTGGCACTCAAGCAGGCAGTCCACGATGAGCTGGCGCAGTACGGCCTGGAGCTCATCGACCTGATGCGCCCAACGGTGACCGTGCCGGACGAGGTTCGCCAGGCTCTCGACCGCATTGCCCCCACGCGTCAGCTCGAGGAGGGAGAGGTCCACCGCTTCCAGGTTCTGCAGCAGATGACCGCGCTCCGGGAAGCCGCATCCCTGGGTGACGGCGGCGCCATCACGGCCGGCTTTGGCCTCGGCGCCGGCATGGCCGTCGCGCAGCAGATGGCCGCCAACCTGCCGGCGGCCCCGCCTAGTCCTCCGCCCCTCCCGGCGGCCGTCCAGTGGCATGCCTCGATCGACGGCAAACAGGTCGGCCCCTTCAGCCAGGACACGCTCGCCAACGCCGCGCGGGCGGGGCAACTCACCCGCGACACGCTCGTCTGGCGGCCGGGGCTCGCCCAGTGGGCCCCAGCCGGCCAGCTCCCGGAGCTCGCCGGCGTCTTCGATGCGGTGCCGCCGGCATTGCCACCCACGCCACCGCCGCCCCCCCAGCCGGCACCGCCTGACATTCCGGAGAGGCCGGAGGCGCCAGCCTCTCCCGAAGAGGGCTCAGCACCGGCGTAGCCGGTGGAGAGCCCGACCTCGCCTTACCGGAGTGCGGCGATGCGACCGCGCCTACTCTCACTTCCCACGTTCGGTGTTCTGTGTCACGCCGCCGCGGCGCTGTGGCCTTGTGCCTTGCGGGCCGAGTCGATCCAGGTCAAGGTCGTGAACCACACGGGCGGCCAGGTGAACGCGGCGGGGGAGTTCCGGGCCTCGAACCTCTACGGTCGGGAAGCGAGGTATGACGAGGAGGCTAAGGCCGCGTACCTCGTCGGGTTCGACAGGCAGTGGGCTCTTGACGAGAACGGCAAGCGCGTGCCCTACGACCCCGACGCCAAGCGCACGCGGGACAAACCCAACGACCTCGAAGTCGAGCTCTACAGCCTCGACGGGGAAGCGCTCAACTTCGTCAGCTGCGAGAACTCGGGGTCGGGCGCGCCGCTGATCAATAACCCCCCTGTCAAGTTCCCGAACGTCTCGCCCGGAACCTACCTGATCGTGGCTTACTCGTTCGCCCAGGTCCCGGAGCCGTTCGACACCGGTTGGCTGGACGGGGAGCCTGACGTTGGGAAACAGGGGTACTACGCAGGGTATGTGGGCGCCAGCGAGAGGGGCGTCTTCGAGGTCATCGAGGCGAAGGTAGAGATAGATGTGCAGGGGCAGCCCGGCCACCAGCAGCTGATGTACCGGGCCTCCGGCACCAGGCGCTACAACTACGTCTTCTGCAGCAGCACGTACACCACGGTGAGCCCGGGCGAGAACCCCGACAAGGCGCTCATTGTCCTGTGGAATGACCCCGGCGAGTGCCGGATGGGGATGCCGCCGTCCGACGTCGTGGAGGGCCTGAAGCGTCGGATGGCGCTCGACCCCCTCAAACACACCATCAACACGGCCCTCAAGAAGGAGCTACGCACTAACTGGCTCAACGGCTCGGCTCTGGCCCAGTCCGCCGTCCGTGGCCAACTGGCGAACGTTGTCTCGGTGGGCCTGGCCACGACCATGACCGAGGTGCTGTTCCAACTGCTCGATGACCCCGGCAAGGTTCTCACGGCCGACTTCGCGGTGCGAGCCGGTTCGCGAGTTATTGCCAAGTCAGTGCTTGCGGTCTACGGGATCGCGGGCGGGCCGGCGGGCATGCTGGCCACGTACTTCCTCGTCGACATCGTCCCGCAGGTAATCGTGCGGTGGATCGCAGAGATGTACGTGTGCCTGCACGATGAGAGCGATGACCTGTTCGTCTGTCCGGTCGGCGAGGATGCGTCCGCGGGCACGGTGCAGCTCAAGGTCCGCAACGGCGGAGCGACGATCTACGACGCTGTGGTGTCGGAGGTGTCATTCGGCGCCAAGGGTGGGATGGCCACCTTCCCTCGCTCCAACAAGGTCGATGTCCTCAAGCTGAACGAGGAAGGCTCCTTCGTGGTCCAGGCGAAGAGCCTGGATGACGTGTTCGCGCCCTTCGAGCGCTACGGGACGAACTACTGCCTGAGCTACGTCACCCGGCCGGGCGGACCGGCCTCGCAGTGCTCATTCGCCCCGCTCCTCTCGACGATGCGGAGGTACGAAGAGCCCAAGCCTCCCCCCGAGCCCGACCAGGGCCTCCTCGACGTCGTCTTCGCCATCGACACCACCGGCTCGATGACCGATGACATCCAGGCCGTCCAGCAGGCGTGTGATGAGATCACCAACCAGTTGATGACCCACTGCTCGCAAGGCAACGTCAGCCTGCAGATCGGGCTGGCCACCTACCAGGACCACACGGACGCCCAGACCTTCGCCGGCCGACCCGAGGCGGCGTGGCTCTGCGCCTGGCCGCTCACCAGCGACCACCAGACCATCCGCAGCAACATCCTGAGCATCCGCATCGCCAACGCGGCGGTCGGCGGCGACATCGAAGAAGACCTCCATGCCGCCCTCATGTGCGCCATGGATGCCCGGGGCGACTGGCAGGGCAACCCGGTGACCATGGGCTGGCGTCCGGGAGCGGCGAAGATCATCCTGCCCATGTCCGATGCGCCGGCCCACGACCGCGACTTCGAGGGGCGCACGCTCGCCGACGTCAAGCAGCGCGCGGCCGCCCTCGATCCCGTCCACATCTACCCCCTCATCCTCCCCAAGCGCGGGTTGGACTTCCTGGTGCCGACCGACCGCACAATGAAACGACTCGCCGCCGCCACCGGTGGGAGGGTCGTGCGGGTCAGCAGCGCCGACAAGCTGCCCGCCGCGCTCGTTGACACCGTCAAGCTCGCCATGCGCCGTCACCGTGACGAGGTCTGGCGCAAGGCTCATCCTCCCTATGCGCTCTACGGCGCCATTGCCCTGGCGCTGCTCTGCGCGCTCCTGGCTCCCCTCGGGCTCGCGCTTCACCTGCGGTCGCGGCCGGGCCGGCCGCGCCCCTCACCCTCGGCTGCCCCGCTCCTCGACGTCCGCCCGCGCTCGCGCCACCCCAAGGGCCTACCGGGCGGCAAGGACGAGGAGGATTCCTGAGGGAACCCTCGAAACGGAGGGCCGCGCCCGCGCGGAAGCGGACACGCGCGGCCGGTCGGCTGCCAAGCCAGGCCACCCAATCGCACAGAACGGCACTCATGAGGAGAGGATACACGGCATGTCGCGGATTCCCGTTGCGTTGCAGCTCTACACGGTAAGGGATGTGCTGGCTGAGGACTACGTGGGGACGGTGAAACAGGTTGCGGAGATGGGTTACGTGGGGGTGGAGATCGGCGGCACGGGGCCCATGTCGCCCTCGGAGTTCAAGGCCTTCGTCGATGACCTCGGCCTGAAGGTCGCGGGGAACCATGTCGGCATCGACGCGCTCGAAAGCGACCTGTCACCCGTCATCGAGGCGAACCTCGCCATCGGCAACCGGTGGGTCGTCTGCCCCTGGATGCCCGAGGATCGCCGCGCGGACGCCGCCGGCTGGCGGAAGGCCGCGGCGACCATGAGCGAGGCCGGCGCCAGGCTCAAGGAGGCCGGCCTGCAGCTCTGCTACCACAACCACAGCTTCGAGTTCCAGCGCTTCGACGGCGAGACCGGCTTCGACATCTTCTACTCGGCAGCCGACCCCGAACTGGTCCAGGCCGAGATCGACACCTTCTGGGTGCAACACGGTGGCGAGGACCCGGTGGCGACCGTCCGCCGCTTCGCCGGCCGCTGCCCGCTCCTGCACCTGAAGGACATGGCCGATGACGAGCAGCGCTCCTTCACCGAGGTCGGCAACGGCATCCTCGACTTCCGCGGCATCTTCGCCGCCGCGGCCGAGGCGGGGGTGAAGTGGTACATCGTCGAGCAGGACACCTGCCAGCGCCCCTCGCTTGAGAGCGCGCGGATCAGCCTCGACAACCTGCGCCGGTGGGGCGTGGCGTAGGCCACAGAGCCCAGGCCCCCTCTCTCTGGGAGCGCGGACGCCCCGTCCGCAGAGGTGACACTGTCACTACGACAGCGGACCAATCGTCCGCTCATGAGCGATACGCCCGAGGCCCAAGCCGACCACGCCGCGGCTCGTCGCGTCATCCTGACCCTGACGCTGGCGAACCTCTTCCTCTTCCTGAGCGCCGGCGCGCAGCAGCAGTTCCTCGTCTCCTACCTCGGCGACCTCACTGACTGGAGTGGTGAGCTGCGCGCAGGGGTCATCGCGGCTCTCTACTTCTCGATGATGGTCTTCCGCGTCGCGAACGTCTGGCTGCTGCGCCGGTGGCCGGACCGCACGCAGAGCATCGTCGGCTCGCTCACCTACACCGGCTTCTGTGTGGCCATGGTGCTGTTCTTCTTCCGGCCCAGCCCCGTGCTCGGCTTCGGCGCTGCCCTGGTCTGGGGCTGGGGCAGCGCGGCGCTCTGGGCGGGCAGCAGCCTCCAGATTCTCGCCGCCACCGACCGCGGCAACTCGCAGTATGGCTCCACCATCGGCCTCCTCTACACCGCCACCCACTTTGGCTTCACCGTCGGGGTGTGCGCTCTCGGCTGGCTCTATGGCGCCCTCGGCAGGGATGCGCTGTACCTGCTGTACGTGGCCGCCGCCATCGTCTGCCTGGGAGGCAACATCGTCCTCCTGCTCACCCCGCGTCTGGATCACGTCCGGCCCGAGGCGCCCTCCCTCCGAGGGCTCCTGGCCATCGTCGCCAAGCCGAAGGTGCAGGTCTCCGGCTTCCTCCAGTTCGCCGCCGCCCTGAGCTTCGGCCTGATGCTCGGCTCCTTTGGCGACATGATCAAGACGTCCTACGGCAAGGGCTGGATCTGGCTTCTGGCGGCGCCCTACCCCCTCGCGCGCCTGCTCTGGGGATGGGCGAGCGGCGCTCTTTCGGATCGCCTCGGCCGCGCCTGGACCCTCGCCGGCAGCTTCCTGCTCGTCTCAGCGGCTCTCGCCGGCTGTGCTCTCTGGTCGAACCGCGCGACGCTCGGCGTCGCTGCGGCGGCCCTCGGGCTTCTGAGCACCGCCGTCCCCGTCATCGCCTCCGCCATTGTGGGCGACTCCGCCGACCGCGAGCGCCGACCGCTCGCCTATGGGTCGCTCTTCACCTTCCGCGATGCGGGGGTCGTGACCGCGACCCTCGCCGGCCAGGTCCTCAAGGCCCAACTCGGCGACTTCCGCGGCGCGTTCCTGGCCTTCGCGGTGGTGTTCGCGGTGTGCGGGCTGGTCTCGGTGATCCTGGAGCGATGGGCCGAGCAGCGGCTGTGACGCGGGAATGCGGAAAACAGGGACGGAGCCTTTTTTCCCACAAAGCCCGGTGGTCCGGGCTTTGTGGGAAGAAAGGCTCCGTCCCTGTTTTCCAGCTACCCCAGTGCCACCTCGACGACCTCGATCTTCGCCTCGTCGTTCGTGCCGAGGCCTCGCTCAGCCGCCGTGAGGATGCTCTTGGGCTTCCGCCCCACCTGCTCCAGCGGCGGCAGGCCCTTCGCCTCCCGCTGCGCCTCGACGAGCTTCCAGATCTGCGTGTCGTTGGCGACGGGATCGGTCGTCGCGATGAGAAGGTTCGCGTTCCACGCCCAGAGCGGGTTGTAGCCCGGGCCGCCCTCGCAGGTCGCGCGAGTGCCGTCCGTCAGGATCAGGCGGCTCTTCCCCTTGCACGCGGGGAGGCTGTACAGGTCGGCGATGTAGGGATCGCAGCGGTTGCCGTGCTGCGCGCCGGGGTTGTCGATCGAGCCGTAGTGGCTCTTCAGCGCCCCCGTGATGCCGGCGGCGTTGTGATCCTTGATGATCGGCAGGTTGAGGTAGGCGTCGACCTTGCGGGTGAGGATCGTTGTCAGTCGCCCCGAGAACTTGCCGCTCTGCGTCGGCGCATCCCACTCGGCGTCCGCGGGGACGCACGCCACGCCCCACGTCTCCCCCGGGTCCAGGCCGCAGGCGATCAGCTTCCCCGGGTCCTGGTCCCAGATCACGAGGTTCTCGGTCTTCACGCCGATGCCCCGCAGGCGCTCGACGCAGGTGTGGATCAAAGCCGTGGCCGTGGACAGCATCGGCCCACCGAGCCCGTTCGGCTTGATCCCAATAACCTCATCGGAGGAGAAGAGCTTGCGCCAGGCCGCCTCGGCCGAGGCTTCGCCCGTCAGCTTCGTGACGCCCGCGTCCACCATCTGCGCGACGACCTCCTCGACGACCTCGCCCCCCTTGGTGACCGACGGATTCCTCGCGATGACGACGCGGGACTTGCCGTCCTGAGGCAAGGCCGGCAAGGTTTGCAGGCCGGCCAGCACACCGGCAGCCGCGGCGCTCGTGCGTAGGAAATCGCGACGTCTCATGCCTCCGCCTTTGCTGTCGTCATCGGCCGTCTCAGGAGCGGGTCCGACCGCGACCGCCGTTGCCATTCGCGCAGGCCGGTCGGTCCCCGACCGGCGATGCCGTCGTAGCGGCCTCAACCACTCCCACAACGAGGATTCCCCTACTCCCCCTCCACCTTCTGCCGCCGCCACGCCAGGATCTCAAACAGCAAGCCCCGCACCTTCGCCGCATCGGCGCACAGGCGCTGATCGAACTTGTAGCCGCTGTCGATGTAGCGCATCGGGTGGAACAGGGCGTAGTCCGAATGTCGGCTGGTGATGGTCACATTGCCCCGGTCGAGCCGCAGCCCCAAGGTGCCGTTCACGGGTGGCTGGGTCGCGGCCACGAACGCATCGAGGGCGCCCTTCAGCGGGTGGAACCACTCGCCGTGGTACACCATGTGCGCCCACTGGTGCTCGACGATCCGCTTGAACTCCACCTCGTCCTTCGTCAGGCACAGTTGCTCGAGGTCGCGGTGGGCCCGGAGGACGATCGTGGCCGCGGGCGCCTCGTAGATCTCACGGGACTTCAGGTTCATGATCCCATCTTCGATCATGTCGATGCGGCCGACCTCGTGCTCGCCGCCGAGGACGTTGAGCGCGGGCACCAGCTCAGCGAGCGGCATCCGCTTCCCGTCCAGGGCTACCGGGAGGCCGTTCTCGAAGGTCAGCGTGATGTCTGCCGGCTCCGTCGCGGCCCGAGCCGACGGCTTGTACCACATCCACACGCCATCCGGGAGCTCCTGGTCCAGCTTGATGGCGCCACTTGCAATCGACCGGCACCACATCGTCTTGTCGTCGCCACCGCGGATGGTCTCGGTGACCGGCACGCCCCACGCCTCGCAGATCTGCTCCTCCTCCTCCCGAGTGAGGTCGAAGTCGCGGACCGGGACGACGATCGCGATGCCCGGCGCAAACAGCGTGAAGACGTTGTGCATGCGGTACTGGTCGTTGCCCTTCCCCGTCGAACCCTCGACCAGCGCGTCGCAGCCGGTCTCCCGCGCGATCTCCGCCACCTTCTTGGCGATGAGCTGGCGGGTCATCGAGGTCGAGACGGGATAGCCAAGGTAGTCCGAGTTCGCCTGGATCGCCTTGGCCATCCATTCCTCGGTGAACTCCTCGCGGGCGTCCACGCGGATCGGCTCGATGCCCAGCACCTTGGCCTTATCGAGCCCCGCCTCGATCTCTTCCTGCCCCTGGCCGACATCCACGTTGACCGCCACAATCTCCTGCGCGCCGTACTTTCTTCGCAGAAGCTCGACGCACAGCGACGAGTCCAGCCCACCCGAGTACGCCAGGGCCGCCTTCTTGACCGCCGGGACCTCGGTCGCCTCGATCTTCTTCAGCGCCTCGGCAGCAGACACAGGCATCACTCCGTGAACGGCAGGATTCAGGATTCAGGAGTCAGAAGAACGGCAACGGCGAACCAGGGCGCCTCCGGCCGCCGACCACAAACCAGGAACCAGAAACGCCATCGCCGTTACGTCGGTATCGACACGATCTGGCGCGTCTCGGCCGGGTGCTCCGCGATGAAGCGAATCTCGTCCGGTGTCAGCGGGAGCTGGTTGTGGGCATTGACCGCCATGATCAGGTCCAGCATCTCCACGTCCTCGAAGACGGGGATGCCGTGCATCTCGCAGACGTGTCTCATCCCGGCGCGCCCACCGTATTCGCCCGTGGTGATGACGCGGCCGGTTGGGTGCTTCTCGCAGGTGTCGTCCTCTCCGCGGCCCAGTTCCTCCGGCGAGTACAACTCGTAGTTGTGTCGGTCCTTCAGCACGCCATCGGCGTGAATGCCCGACTCATGGGCGAAGGCGTTCGCCCCCACCCCAACCTGGTTGATCGGGATGGGCACCCCGAAAGCATCGGCCACGTAGTTGCACACCTTCCACGCCATCTTCAGGTCAATGCTCGGGTCGAAGATTCCGCGATCGCGCAGCCCGCGGGACTTGGTGGCGGCCAGGATGGCCGAGACCATGTCGGCATTGCCCGCCCGCTCGCCCATGCCGTTCACCGTGGTGTTGATGTAGGCGTCCATGCCCGCATCGATCGCGCCGATTGCGCCCTCGATCGAGTTCGCCACGGCATAGCCGATGTCGTTGTGGCAGTGCAACTCAATCGGGAGCTGGACCGCCTCTGCCAGGCGCTTCACGCTCTCGTAGATAGTGTGGGTGCGGTCGTAGCCGAGGGTGTCGCAGTAGCGGATGCGGTCGGCCCCGTGCTCCTTGGCCGCCACGGCGAAGCGGAGGAGGTAGTCCTCGTCCGGCGCTTCGTCCGTGCGTGATGCATCCTCGGCATTGACCCCGAGGGTCTGGATTCCCGCGCCCTTGGCCGCATCCACCGCATCGGTCATCGTGTGGATGATGTCCTCGCGGTCCATGCGGCCCTGGAACTTCCCCTCGGTCATGATGCGCGAGGTGGAGACGGAGATGTTCAGGTGCTGGATGCTCGTCTGCCGGAGGGCTCTCTCGACCAAGTCCGCCTTGGCCGGCGTCCAGCCGGAGAGGATCATGTCCCCGAAGACGCCCTTCTCGGCGAGGATCACATTGGCGTTGATGTAGTTGATCTCGTGCTTGTAGGTGGGGAACCCCATCTCGCACTGGTGAATCCCCATCTTGCTCAAGTACCAGTTGACCATCGTCTTCTGGAACTTGGACAAGCTGATCCGGGAGGTTTGCACGGCGTCCCGATTGGTGACGTCGAGCAGGTAGATCATCGGCTGCTTGGCTTCAGTTTGGTTCGCCATCGACGTGTTGGCCTCCGCGTTACCCGCCTCATCCCCGCCCCATCTGCCATCAGGGCAGACGGCCCAATGGAGGGCGGGGGAATTGTGTTTATTCGTCGCGACTTGGTGGGATACCTGCCTCTTGCCGTAGGGGCGACCCGATGGGTCGCCCCAGCACGCTCAGTCGCCGACCCGCGGGACACGCACGCACTGATGATAACGTCCTTCCCGCCCTCGTGTTTCCCGGAGTCTCCCGGCGCGATGCTCCTATCGCTGCCGTCCCGGTCGAGGAGGCCCCTCTCCAGAGCAAGCGAGGGGTCACCTCAGGCGCCGTCCGATGCGGGAAACGAGGTTACGTGGGGGTGCCCCTGACAGCGAGGCTACACACGTCGGCCGTACACCGTCTCCGGCCCCTCCGCGTACGGATCGTGCAGCACGATCCCCTCTCCCCCAAATGATGCCGTCACCACCGGCGACCGACCCGCGTCGAAGTGCTGCTGATTCCGCTGGATGACCGCGCGCACGGCGTGGACCACCGCTACCGGAAGCCGTTGGCTGGCAGCGTCGGGGTACGTGCCCGCAAGGTCCGCGGCCGGAGTGCCGAGCTTGACGCGAACGACCTTCTCGATGCAGTCGATTAGGCTGTCCTTCCCATAGCCGACCGACACCAGTGACCCATCCGGCCTGCGCACCTTGCGGAAGAAGTGGGTGTTCGCCGTCCGGCTGCCCTTCGACTCGATCCAGTAACGCAGCCCGCGGTACTGCGAGTTCGACTCGACCTTCCCGCGGGCAGCGACGAGCTGGCTCTCCTGGTTCACCGGGCCCTCGAAATCGGGCGGCGTCAGCCAGTTGTTCTCGTAGATGATCGTCAGGCCCGACCGGTGCGTGACGACGGCCTGTACCGCATCGAAGGCGTCCTTGCCAAACTCCTGCCGCAACCGCTTCTTCTGGCCCACCGCGTACACGGCCAGCGGCTCCAGCTTCAGGTAGTGCATGAAGAGGTCGACCCAGTGGATGCCGACATAGGTGAACGGGTCGCTCTCCTCGACCCACTTGAAGGTCCGGGTCGAGACCTCCAGGGGCTCCTCCAGCACTCCACGGGCGTAGATCGGCTCGCCGAGGTCGGGCGCGAGGTCGCGGAAGATGCGGAGGTGGTCCGGATCGTAGCGCTTGTGCATGTCCACGCCGACGATCAGGTTGTTCGCCGCCGCGAGCGCGATGATCTGGTCGGCCTCCTCGACACTCAGGCAGAGGGGCTTCTCGGCCACCACATGCGTCCCGCTGCGCAGGGCGGCGAGGATGGGCTGGGTGTGGAGATGGTCGGGCGTCGCGACGATGAGCAGGTCGAGCCCCGGGTGATCCCCCAGGATCGCCTCCCACGGGGCGTCGCCGTGGTAGGCCGCGGGCCTCCGGCCCGTCTCTCGTTCGTTGTCGGCCTGCGCGCGCTGGGCGGTCGTTTCGGATCGCGCGCCCACCGCCACCAGCTCGAACCCGAGGTCGATGTAATCGCGCGCGCGGTCATCCAGCCCGATCCGGTCGAGGTACGGCGAGATGCCGTTCCGCTGCAGGTCCCACAGTGTGCCCGCCACCACGTCGCTTCCGAACATGCCGTAGCCGACCAACGCCATCCTGACCGTCTGACTCTCCATCGTCGCCCCCAGGTAGGGCGCGGTTGACCGCGCCCGACGCGTGTAGGGGCGCCATTCCCAGGCCTGAGCCTGCCGAAGGCATGGCGCCCGCATGACCACCCCTACGCCAGTCTCGTCCCCATGAGAAGGTCGCTGTCCCCCTCCATCGGCACGTGTTCGACATCCCCGAACCTCGCCTCCTCCAGCATCCGCCGTATCTCAACATGCGTGTAGCTGCGGCCGGGGCTTCCCACGGTGAGCATGTTGAGCGAGAAGAGGGAGGCCCATTGGGGCTGCGTCCCGTCCTCGGTGAGTACGAAGTCGTGTACCACGACTCGCCCGCCGGGGTCGAGGCACCGGTAGGCCTTCGCGAGCACCATCACGCAGCCGGCCCAGTCGAGGCTGTGCAGGATGTTCGACACGACGGCGAGGCCAAAGCCGTCGCCGAACTCGTCCGCGAAGTAGTCCCCTGGCCGCAGCTCAACCCGTTCCGCCATGCCCGCCAGGCCCGCGTACTCCAGGCTGGTGGGCAGCGCGGCCGGCAGGTCGAACACGACCGCCGTCGCGTCGGGGAGGCGGCGGAGGAAGGCGTAGGCATAGTCGCCCGAGCCGCCGCCGATGTCGATGATCCGTCGTACTCCCGCCAGGTCGACGGAGTCGACAACGCTCTCTGCGTGCATCTGGCTGCTGGTGTGCATCGCCATGACGAGCGCCCGGATGAGCCCGCCCGGACGCTGTGCCGCCTCCAGTGTCCCTGCCCGCACCGCTTCCGATAGCCGATCCCACCGCTCCCAGATGGCGACATGGTGATCGAGGTACCCGCCCAGGTACTCGGCCTTGCCGGGCACGAGGTGTGCGTCGGCGAAGGGACTGTTGGAGAACCGGCTCTCGCGCTTCTCCAGCAGGCCCAGCCCGGCCAGCGCGTTCGCCAGTAGCTCCACACCGCGTTCGCTGCACTCGGTCCGGGCCGCAAGCTCTGAGGCATCGGCCGGTCCCTCGCCGAGCGCGGCGAAGATCCCGACCTCTTGCCCTGTGAGGATCGCCCGCGCCGGCCAGTAGGCGCTGACAAGGTCGGTGAGATGGGAGAGGTCAAATGGCGTGTCCGCCGTCATCAGGTTTGTCCTCCAGCTCTCTGTGTCCTGTCTGCCGGGCCAACCTACGACGTGCTGACCGGGATAGTCACTTCGCGACCGGTGTCCGCCGAGATCAGCCCCGCCTCGAGGATCTCCTGCGCGTTGCGGCTCACGACCGCGTTGCAGGTGCCGATGACGGGCTCGCCGGTCTCGATGCAGTGAATCAGGTGCTCCGGCCCGTTCCGGTAGCCGACGGGCAGTGGATCGGGCTCGACCGTCTCCTCGCTGCCATCGGCCTTCCGCACGACGACGTTCCCTCCGCGAATCCCGATCATCCCCTCGGTCCCGTAGATGATCGGATTCGGCGGCTCGGTGCTGACCTTCTGCGTCCAGCAGGCCTCCGCCACCCCGAACGCGTGCTCGTACTTCATCAGGATCATCGCGTTGTCATCGGGCACGGGGTAGTCCTTGACCAGCACCGCGCGAATGCCGACGCACGACTTCGGCAGGCCCAGGAAGCAGGCGTTCATCGCCGCGCCGTAGCAGCAGTAGTCCATCAGCGCCCCCGCCCCGTTCCTCTCCTCATCGTAAAGCCAACCCCAGAAGTACTCCGAGCAGCCGATCTCCTTCGGACCGTTGTGCGCAGCGCGGTACTTGAGGTAGAAGGGGCGCCCGATGGCGCCGTCCTCGATCAGCTTCGTCATGTGCTGGAAGGCCGGCGACCACTGGGTCGGCCAGTTGACCATCAGGACGATCCCCGCGTCCTGGGCGGCCTTCAGCATCCGGTCGGCTTGGGAGAGCCGTGCGGACATCGGCTTCTCGGACACCACGTGCAGCCCCCGCGTCGCCGCCGCCTCCACGATGTCCGCGGCGGCGCTGTTCTCGCTCGCCGCCTGCACGATGTCCAGCTTCTCCCTCTCCAGCATCTCCCGCCATGACTCGTACAGCCGCTCGACGCCATGGCGCTCCTGGATTTGCTTCCGCAGCGGCTCGTTGGGGTCCGCGGCCGCCACGATCTCAACGTCGGGCAGGTTCGCCCAATGCGCAAGCTCGCCCCATACATGGTCGTGAACCATCGACGCGACGCCCAGGCGGTAGGTCTTCATCGGTGTCAGATCGCTCCCTCGTGAGGTCGGGTATGGGGGAGGTGCTTCGACGGGGGTAGGGAGGAGACCTACCGGCGGGGTACGAAGTCACCGTACGGGCTGACGTAGTCCCGGGAAGGAGGCGTGGGTGATGGGGCTAACTGAGCCAGAGGGCAAGTGTGCCGGCTGCGGCGGACGCTGCGCTGAGGGCAAGACGCTGTTTGCGGCCGACATCGCCGCCGGCGTGCTCGTCGTTCGCGATGTGCCGGCCCTCGTGTGTCAGCAGTGCGGCGAAGAGTGGATTGGGGATGATGCCGTCGGGTGGCTGCAGGCTTTGGCCGCCGACGCCCGTCAGCGCGGCGTGCAACTGGAGGTGGTCACACTCTCCGGCGTCGCGTAGCCCGGTCCGCCCGTGGACCCCGCCCCCGGCATCAACCACCGCCACACCAGCACCGCAGTGGCCATCCCCAGCAGGGCGCCAGCCAGGCAGTCGGAGGGGTAGTGGGCCGCCACGACGATCCGGCCGACCGCCGAGAGGAACGGTATGAGGAACAGCACGTACCGCGCGCGCCCGCGGCCGATGGCCAGGAACATCACGGTCGCCAGCGAGGCGGCGATGGTCACATCCCCAGAGGGGAACGAGTGCAGCTCATTCTCGATCATGCACGCCGCGACGCCCCAGCCGCCGACCCACGGCAACCTCATCACCTCCGGCCGCGGTCGGTGCACCGCCATCTTGATCAGATGGCACGTCGTCCCCGAGATCGCGTACGCCACCCCTACCACCAGCGCCAGGCGGGCGTAGCCCCACGATCGCGAGACCGCCGCGGCGATCAAGAGCCCCAGGATGAACAGGCCCTGGATCATCTCGCGGCCAAAGGGCTTGACGAAGCTCCAGAACGTCTGCACCCACGCCGTGCCCGCCACCGTGCTTTCCCATCGACCGACCGCGGGGTCGAGGAACAGCATCAGGAGCACGATGGCCAGGAGGGCGGCTCCGACGGCAATCGACGCTGGGTGGGTGATGAGGGGCGAGGTCGACCGACTCCGTGTCATCGCTGGTCGTTTCTCTGCTCGGTCCCGGGCTCCCCTCGGGACGGTGCCTCCGGGTGTCGGGTCGCCTCTGCGAGGCGTGGCCGGGCCAGCACGTACTGCCTGCGCGCGGCGATAACCTCCAGCTCTGCACCAGGCAGGTCAGGCAGGTAGCGCTGGTGGGTGAGCAACCACGCGCCCGGGTGGGCTCTGAGCAGCGCCATCGCGATCTCCGGCTGCCGTTTCTCGACCTCGAGATACAGTCGGCGTGAGTAGAACGCAATGGTGGATGTGTGTAGCCGGTAGGTGACCACCGGGGCGTCGGGGGCCAGCCCCTGGCGGCAGATAAGCCCCGCCTCCTTCAGCCCCTGGTCGCGCGTGATCCCCACCATGGGCCACACCACATCGGACATCGCGACGGCCGTGAGCAGCCCCATCGCCAACAAGCCCACCGTGGCCGTTCGTGCCTTCCCCCACACCCACGTCGCGGCACAGACGATCCCGCCGAGCGCGAAGGCGGCGGCCATCGTTCCGGCGACGGCGGACATCAGCGGCACGTTGTCCAAGTGCAGCTTGGGCGCCCAGTCGGCCGCCGTCGTCGCTCCGTAGCCAAAGCCGCCACCGAGCGAGAGGCCGACCACCAGGTATCCCAGCGCCACGGGCCACCGTCGCCCTCCCCCGGCCTCGCCGAGTAGAAGCCGCGCCAGCAGGTCCGCCGCGAGCAGCGCCGCCGCCGGGTACAGGGCCATGAAGTACTGCGGTAGCCGCGTCGCGCAGGGCGCAAAGAGCAGTGCCACCGAGAGCAGCCAGATCGCCGCGAAGAGCCGCCACTTCGCCTCCGCCTCGCCGGCCCAGGCCCGGCGCAAGCCCCTGAAGGCGTCGCCCACCCCGCGTGGTAGCAGGATCGCCGCAGGGAACGCGAAGACCATGACCACCGGGATCGGCCAGAGCCAGCCGATGGGGCCCAGGCTGTCCCGCGCCCTGGCATAGCGCTCGACGTTGTGGCCCATGATGAACGTCTTGATGTAGCTCTGCCCGTAGTACGCAATCTGCGCGTAGAACCACGGACCGGCCACGGCGAGGGCGATGAGCAGCGCCACCCATGGGCCGGGGTGCCAAAGGCCCTTGCGGACCTGCTTACTCAGGAGCACGTACAGCACGTAGGCGAAGGTGGGAACCACCAGACCGACGGGCCCCTTCGCCATCGTCGCCAGGCCCATTGCCAGGCCGCACGGGAGGTACCAGTTCCAGCGCGCCCCACCCGACGCCTCGACGCCGCAGAAGGCCGTAACCAGCGCCGCCGAGATCAGAAGGGTCAGCAGGGGGTCGACCACCGACATCTTCGCCCAGAAGTGCGTCTGGGGCAGGGCGAACCAGGTTGCCAGCGCCATCACGCCCGTGCCGCGCCCGCGCCACATGCCCGCGAACCAGCAGACCAAGAGCCCGGTGGCGACCGTCGCAATGACCGACGGCAGCCGGGCCGTGATCTCGTTCACGCCGCCCAGCCGGTAGAGCGTGGCCTGAACCCAGTTGGAAAGCGGTGGCTTTGCGTGGCGGGGGCGCCCGTTGAACTGGGGGTACATCCAGTCGCCCGTGACCAGCATCTGCCGCGAGCACTCCGCGAAGCGCGGCTCATCGGCATCGAGCAGCGGCACGGCACCGATCCACGCCGCCAGAAGCGAGCCCCCACCGAGGGCGAGGAGTGGGATGATCAATGATGAATGATGAGTGATGGGTGAGGCGCCCTTGGCGCTAGGGGTGTTCATCATCCACCACGGGTCGTGCCGTTGCCGTCATTCACCATTCACCATCCCGCATCCATCACTTGCTGTTCCGCCGGCAACTGCCGGCGCGCAGCCTACCCTCATGGCGAGCAGCCGGACAGGAACACGGCGGCCAGTGCCAGCGCGAAGAGCAGCAGCGGACCCCTGAGCCAACTCATGATGGGACTCCTGTTCGACAACCGGTATGCCCAGAGGTTCAACACGCAGCGACCCTATTCCTGCCTCCCGTTAGCGCCCCAACAGGACGAAGGCCTCCCGACGCGGAACTCAAAGCCATGGGTACCTCTCCGCTCGACCCGGAGGGTTGCAGAATGTGGATGGCAGGTCTCCTTCTCACCCTCGTGGCTGTCGGCTTGCCGAGCGTGCGAGCCGCCGGCGAGCGTCCTCTCGTTGTCGGGCACTACTGCTTCTCCCCCGCCGAGCCGGCCGACGTCGCCCTCGACCACTCCGGCTTCGGCCACCACGGCAGCCTGCTGGACTGTCGCCGAGGCGCCGATGCTCTCGGACCCATGATCAGCCTCGGACCCAAGGGCTACGCGGCGCTCGCCTCCGGGCGGGCGCTGTTCGGCCGGCACGGAGCGGTGGGAGCCGTCGAGCTCTGGGTGCGCCCGAGCTTCGCTCCTGAGGATCTGCCGAGCGGCATGTGGGAAGGATACCGTATGCTCTTCTATGCGATGCAGACCGACGGGAACGGGCTGCCCGACGGCTACGATGAGATCGGCCTGTTCGCTCACGGGAGGATGCTCTGCGCCAAGGTGTGCGGCAGCGATCGCGGCAACCCGTTCGCCAGCGTTCCCAGCCCCCTGAAGAAGGGCGAGTGGACCCATCTCGCTATGGCCTGGTCTCCCACTGGGCGGGCGCTCTACGTGAATGGCACGCCGCTCGCCGTGGACCGCTCGAGCGGCGCCGCTCCCGCGCTGGACGACTTCCCCGCTGAGATCGGCCGGCATCCCTCGAGCCAGAGCTGGAACTTCGAAGGTGACATCGCCGGCGTCCGGCTGTTCGCGGAGCCACTGTCGGCCCAGCAGGTGCGCACTGCCTTCGAGCAGTGCGAGTCGCTCCAGCCGCCTGCAGGGCGAGGCTCTGCCGCCACTGATCCCGCGGCGCTCTGGGTGGACGAGGCCCAGTGGGGTGACCCATGGCGCGGGGTGAACCTGGTCGGCTTTCGGGTCACCAATCGCCTCGAGCGGGACACGACCGTCCTCGCGAGCGTGCAGTCGGCGCCGGCCGGGTTCGCGCGCCCGGAGGGCGTGGCGACCCGGCCCGAGCTTGCTCGCGGGCAGAGCCTCCAATCCCAGGCGCGCTACGCGATCACGGGCGAAGGACCGGCCCGGCTGTTCCTGCTCGTGACCGATGACAAGGGCACGGTCCTCGGCGGCAGCGCCACGGATGTTGAAATCCCTGTGCTGTCCCCGCGCCTTGCGGGTCTGCGGGAGCAAACCGAGGCCGTGAGGCAACTGGTCGGCAAGCCCGACTACCCCGCCGTCTCCCGTGCAGCCCTGGCCGAGCCACTGGGCGCCGCGGAGAAGGAGTGCGCTGCGCTGCGCGAGGCATTCGAGCGCGTGAAGCGCGAGGACACTGAGGGAATCGTCCAGCGGCTGACCGCCGCCGAGGCGGCCGGCGAGCGCCTGACCCGGCGAGCCCGCATCTACGCCTCTGCCGACAACGGGAAGCTCCCGGCCTTTGGGCTCGGCGTCGATAGCGCGCTGCGGAAGTACCTGAAGAGCGACCCGTTCCTGGGCCAGGTCGAGGCGCCCGTACTGGCGAGCGCCGCCCGCGGCGAGGTGGAGTCCGCCCAGGTGCTCATCCTGGCCCTGGATCTGCCTCTCAGGAATGTCGAGGTGACGCTCGGGCCCCTCGTCGGTCCCGGCGGCCGGAAGATCGACGCCGTCACCTGGAGTCTCGTGGGCTACGTGAAGACGACGAAGCCGACGTACGAGGTGCGCTTCGTTGGGCTGTGGCCGGACCCGCTCCTCTCCCCTCGCCGGTTCGACGTGGCCCCGGGCGACTTCGAGACCATCTGGCTCACCATCCGCGTGCCCCAGGGCGTGCCTGCCGGCGACTACGCGGGTGAGGTGACCATCACACCCGAGAACGCCCCCGCCCGCAAGCAGGTCGTCAAGCTGCACGTCTGGGACTTCGACCTCCCCGAGAAGAGCCGCCTGACGACGGCCTTCGGGCTCAACTGCCTCGGCTCCTATGAGCAGTCGATGAAGCTCGAGAAGTACCTCGAGAACGCCCGCGATCACCGAATCAGCCTCGGCTTCCCGGGGGCGGTGATCCAGGGGGCGAAGATCACCCGACCCTCCTTCGACTGGACGGGCGTCGAGAAGCTCACCATGGACCTGTCGGCCGACTACCAGGGCGAGGGCTACATTCCTTCGCTGTGGATCGTGTGCGACACCCTCGACCGCGACACTCAGGTCTTCGGCCCCGGCTACGTCATCCACTTCGACACGAAGGACGTTTCCGTCGCCATCTCCGGAGTGAAGCTGTTCTCGCGCCTGCGCATCGAGTGCCGCGATCCGAAGCCGGTCACCTACACCATCCGCAACCTCCGCCTGGTCGCCCCACAGGGCGAGCGTGTCTTCGATGACATGACCAGGCCGGAGTACTGGCTCCCGGCTGGGTCATGGGCGCAGGTGTCGCCCGGAAAGCCGGGGGTCACCTTCACCGTCCGGCCCGGCCCGCTGCCCGAGGGGAACGAGTGGCTCTCCCAGTGGCCGGGTATCGAGCGGTTGGCCGCCGACTCCCCGGCCGATGTCGACTGGCGGTTCGACTTCACCTCCTTCGATCAGAGCATCGAACGCGCACTCCCCTATGGGCTCAACGCCATCCCGCTGCCGCTGCCCTCGCCCGGGCGAACAGCCGACCTCGAGTCCTCCCGCCAGTTCATTGCCGACCAGGGCCTGGCCCGCATCGCGAAGGCCTACGCCGACCACCTCCGAGAGAAGGGCTGGCTCAGCATGGCGTACAGCTACGTGTCTGACGAGCCCGAGGCCGAGCAGTACCCCGTGCTCAACCTGGTGATGAGCGAGATCAGAAAGGCCGCCCCCGATCTCCGCAACATGATGACCGCTCGCAGTTTCCCCGAGGAGCTGAAGTACGTCGACATCTGGTGCCCGGAGGTCTACTCCTTCAACCCGGAGCTTGCCGCGCAAGAGCAGAGGAAGGGGAAGCTCGTCTGGTGGTACCCCGCCTTCAGCACGCGGCACCCGTTCCCCGACTTCTGGGTGGACTACCCGGCCCTCGACTGCCGCGTCATCTTCTGGATGACGTGGAAGCACCACCTTGACGGGCTCCTCTACTGGTCGATCTCCAACTGGTACGCGCAGAACCCCTGGGAGAACGCCGCCACCTTCCCCGGCGCCAACGGCGACGGCACGCTCATCTACCCGGGTGAAGACGGCGGCCCCGTCAACTCCATCCGCTGGGAGAGCATCCGTGACGGCTCCGAGGACTACGACTACCTCTCGCTCCTGCAGGAGCTGGTCGGCAAGGCCAGGGCCCGCCCCGACGCCGCCCAACACGCCGACCTCCGCCGCCGTGCCGAAGCCCTGGTGAAGATCGACGACAAGGTCGTCGCGAGCTGGAAGCAGTACTCGTATGACCCACAGGACATGCTGGCGGCGCGGAAGGAGATGGGCGACTGCCTCGAACGCCTCACGCAGATCCTCAAGTAGGGGCGACCCGATGGGTCGCCCCCGCGCTACGGGGGACACTGGGATGATCCCGCTGCTCACGTTCCTCGGCCTGCTGAGCCAGGCGCCTCCGCCGGAGATCCGTTATGACTTCGCGGGCGCCGAGCCCTACGCCGTCGACTCCGGCCCTCTCCGCCTCCACGGCCTAGTGAGGGACGCGCGACGCATCGACAGCGAGACTGGCCCGGCGCTGGCCCTCGGCGAGAAGGGACGTGTCGTACTCCCACCGGGGAAAACGCTCCTCGGTGAGCGGCCGACGGAAGGCACGATCGCGCTGTGGGTGAAGCCTTCGTTCGCGCCGGGCGAGCTGTCCGACGGCCTCTGGGACGGCTACCGCGTCTTCATCTACATCGAGAAGACGAGTGGGAACGGCCTGCCCGACGGGGCCAACGAGATCGGCATCTGGGCACACGGGTCGAAGTTGCTGGCGAAGGTCGAGGGCACCGGGTACGGCCCCTTCGCCGCCATCGACTCGCCCCTGAGGAAGGACACGTGGGCGCACCTCGCCATCACCTGGCAACCCGGTCGGCGGTGGCTCTACGTGAACGGCGCGCAGGTGGCCGCGAACACGCAGGGCTACGAGACGCCAATCCTCGACAGCTTTGCGGGCGCCATCGGGTACCATCCGTCGAGCGGGAAGTGGAACGTGGCCGGCCCCGTGGCGAAGGTGCTCATCGCCCCTCGGGCACTGCCGCCCGAGGAGATCGCCGGGTTGGGGGAAAGGGGCTGACCGGGTGCCCGTCGAACTCGAGCGCAAGTTCCTGGTTCTGGACTGCGACCTGTCCCGGTTGACCGGCGGAGTCCCCATCCGGCAGGGTTATCTCTGCTCCGAGCCGGTCGTGCGGGTGAGGGTGCGTGACCGGGAGGGCTCGCTCACCATCAAGGGGCCGGGGCTGGGTCGGAGGCTCGAGTTCGAGTACGCGATACCACTCGATCATGCGCAGGAGTTGCTGGGGCTGTGCGGAGCCGTCGTCGAGAAGACCCGCTACGCTATCGGCCGCGTCGAGCTTGATGTCTTCGCGGGGCCGCTGGCCGGGCTCGTTCTCGCCGAGGTCGAGGGGGCCCCGCCGGATGAACCGATCGCCCCGCCCGACGGGGTGACGTGGATCGAGGTCAGCGGCCAACCCGGGTACGAGAACAGCAACCTCGCCCGCCACGGGGCACCCGGGGTTGCGCCTTCGTAGTGGGGTCGCTTGCGTTGTGCCCAGAATCACTGAACCGACAAGGGATTGTGCCTTGCCGCGGCGAATCATCCTTCTGCACCTACCACAACTCCCGGGAACTGCCCCGAGGGGAGGTCCCATCCATGAGGATCGGACGACCATTCCTGCTGCTCGCAATAATCACAGGTGTGGCTGCGTTGGTGGCTGTCGACTGGCCCGCGCTGTCGGCGGCCGGCGGGTCCTGCCGAGTCTTCGGCCGGATCGCCACCCAGGATGGGGAACCACTGGCTGGGGTTGCCCTCCAGCTCTCGACCGGCCAGGCGACCCGGGCGACGGGGCCCGACGGGCGCTTCACCTTCTACCTGGCGGCCGGCGCGGGCTCATGCGCGATCCGGCCCGTCCTCGCCGGGTACGACTTCGTTCCGGCCCAGAGGACCGTTCAGCCCCTGGGCTCGGATGTGCGGGCCGACTTCACGGCCGTGCCCGGTGGGTCGGCCCATGTGATGGCGGCTCTGAGCGGACCCCCTGATCTGGTCATCTCGAAGTTCAACGTGACGCCGAGCGTCTCGGAGCTCGGCACCGAGCTGACCGCGACGATCCAGGGCAAGAACAGAGGGGTCCGTCGGACAAGGACGACGTTCCACATCGCCTTCTGGCAGCACAGCCCCAGGCGCCCCGATGGCACCGGCTACGACATGCGTTGGACCATCGCCGGCTTGGCTAAGCGGGCCAAGACGCCCCTGCTGACCTACCAGTTCACGCCTACGCTGGGCCGGTCGTACAAGGCGTGGGCCATGATCGACCCCAGCCGGAAAGTGCGGGAGGCTGACGAGGACAACAACCTCCGGAGCTGCCCCTACATCGTCCACCACATCCCCGGCCAGGGCCGCGACCTTATCATCCAGAGCCTGGTCGTCATCCCCAACCCCTCCCAATTGGGCACCGAGCTGACCGCGACGGTGATCGGCGCGAATATCGGGACTGCCGACGTGCCCGGCACGATCGGCATCAGCTTCTGGCGGAACCGCACCGATCCGCCGACAGACCGCACCGACGAGGACGCCTACTGGAGCGTGCCCAACCTGCCAGCGGGCGAGACGACCGCGCCCCTTACCTGCAAGTTCACCCCCACCGAGAAGGGCGCATTCACGGCGTGGGCCCTCATCGACAGCACCAAGGTGTGGGCGGAGACCGACGAGACGAACAACACCAAGTCCTGCGAGTACATTGTGGACGGTGGCGTGGCCAAGCCGGAGCTGCAGATCTACGGCTTCACCATCGGGCCCGACCCCGTCCATATCGGGCAATCGGTCAACGTCAAGGTGCAGATCATCAACACCTCGGCGACCGCGGCGCGAGCCTTCCATGTCGGCTTCTGGAAAGACCGCAACACACCCCCACCGAACGGTACGGGCACCGACTACAAGTGGGCCGTCACCGGGCTTGAGGGAGGGGCGCTGACGCCCTGGCTGACCTGGAGTTTCCTCTCCACTCAGGGAGGCCAGTTCCAGGGCTGGGTGTTCGCCGACTGCGACTCCGAGGTCGATGAGGCCAACGAGGGCAACAACCAGTCGTCGGCAACCTGGCGGGTAGTCGGCCCCGACCTCATCATCTCCTACCTCGACGTTTCGCCCCAGTCGTCGAGCCTGGGCACTGCCCTTACCGCCACGGTGAAGGTCAAGAACGTGGGCACGTGGGAAACTGCTGGGGTCGTAGTCAACGTGGGCTTCTGGAAGGACCTCTCCGCGCCGCCCATCGACTGCAGCGGAGCCAACAAGATCTGGACGTTCGAGGACCTGGCGATCGATGAGGAGGCAGGGCCCTTCACCTACGGGTTCACCCCGGCGGCCGTGGGCAGCTACAAGGCCTGGGCCTTCGTCGACTGCTCGAATGACGTCCCCGAGCTGCTCGAGGACAACAACACAGAGAGCTTCGACTACCAGGTGAACTGAGCGCTCACCATGTCGAGACCGCCCTGTGACAGGCCCATCCCCGGCGTGCCGAGGATGGGCCCGTCACAGGTGGCGGGCGTCGCGCTTGCCCTTGCCGTGGCGCTGGTCGGCTGTCATCGGACCCCCGCCACCTCCATCGACTCATACCTCAACCCCCGCGAGGCCGGCGGCCTGTCCCGCGGAACTGCCTCGCCTCCCTCTGTCGCTCCGCCTCGACCTACCGAAGTCGGTTCGGTCATCACCGTGCCGGGTACGAGTGAGGTCACCGGGCCCGGCGTCCAGGGCGGCGCCTTCCGCATGGGCCGCCCCGCCCGGCAGGGCTTCACCGATGAGCAACCTATGCACCTTGTGAAGGTCAGTGCCTTCCGCCTCGACCGGACCGAGGTCACCAACGAGGCCTTCGCGCAGTTCCTCAACGCGACCAAGGCGGAGGCCGCGGACGGCCGCTGGCAGGCGGTCGCAGGCAAGGAGCGGTGGCCGGTCGTTGGGGTTACCTGGTTCGGGGCGGAGGCCTACTGCAAGTGGAAGGGCGGACGGCTTCCCACGGAGGCCGAGTGGGAGTGGGCCGCCGTGGGGCCGGAGTGGCAGGTCTACCCCTGGGGGGACCAGTGGGACCCGAGGAAATGCTGCTGCAAGCAGAACCGCGGCCAGCCCTATCTGGACGTCGGCAGCCTCCCCGCGGGTGCGAGTTGGTGCGGTGCCCTCGACCTGGCCGGCAACTGCTGGGAGTGGTGCGCGGACTGGTACGGCCCCTACTCCGACCAGCCGCAAGTCGATCCCAGAGGCCCCTCTCGCGGCGCCGACCGCGTCATCCGCGGCGGCTTCTACAAGAACATGGCGGACCTCTTCCGCGGCAGCTGTCGCCTGCACCAAGAGCCCCACGTCGGTCGCGATGGCATCGGCTTTCGGTGTGCCTATGATGCGTAGCCGAGGCCGACGAGCGCCGCCGGCCGATAGGGGCGCTCGCCATCCCACCGCGGCCGCCAGGAGTCGAGAATGAGTCTGCCCCTCGCCCTGCTCCTCGTCGCCGGGCCCTCGGCGCCTTCTCCGTCCTCCCTCGTCGAGCGCTTCGAGGGCGACCGCCTGGCTGATGGCTGGCAGGTTGACGTTGCGCCGGGCGGAGAGGTGGCCGTGCGCGAGGGCAAGCTGCACATCCGCACCGCGCTGAACTCGTTCGCCCACATCGAGCGCCCGCTCGACCGGGACAACGTGACGGTGTCGGTTCTCCTGCAGCCGTCCGTGCCGGCCGGTGTGAGCTGGAGCTGCGGCGTCTTTCTCTACTGGGCCCCCGGCGCGTGGTGCCAGCTCAGCATCATCGACTTCCAGGATGGCCAGTACTACGCCGCGGAGCAGCAGGGCGCGCGGCCGCTGGAGAGCTACCTCGAGAAGTGCGACCGGACGAAGCCCCACTGGCTCCGCATCGAGCTCGGCGCGGATTGCGTCCGCTACCTTACGCGGACCCCGGATCAGCCCGTCTGGACGCGTCAGCGTACGATCGTCCGACCGAGGGCCTGGGCCGGGCCACCGAAGCTGCTGATCGTCGGCAAGGGGTATGGCCAGGGCGTCGAGCCGTATGCCGCCCCCGACCTCGACAGCAACTACTCCGACCTTGGCCCGCCGGTCGAGGCGCAGATCGACGAGGTCATCGTCGAGCCGACCCCCCGAGGGCGTCTGACCGCGAAGCGCGGTGAGCTGGCGCCGGCGAGGGACGTGGTTGGCGAGGCCATCCTGGCCCGCCCAGGCGACCCAACGTACGAGCAGGTCGCTGCCGTGTACCCGCCGATCCGGCACCCGCGCGAGGCCGTTGGGCCGAAGGAGCACCCGGACGAGGTCGGCGTCACGGAGACCGGGGCGTTGGAACTCGGAACGGCGGTGGTCGACAACGCGACCCAGCCGCTCATCGCTCAACTCCAGGTCGGCTCGGATGGCGCTGCCTTCGGGATGGGCGACCCGCGCGCCGCCAAGCGCCTGCTGGACGGGCACTACCCCATCGTGGTCGCCTCGTGGAAGCGCGAGGGCATCGCCTATGAGGAGACGGTCTTGGGGTACTCCCGAGGCCTCGACCCCGGCGCTCCGCTCTTCGCCCATGTGCGCTTGACCGCGACGAACGAGACCGGCGAGGCGAGGACGACCCCCGTGCGGTTGGCGATCTCCCCGGCCGAGTGGGCGGCCTCCGCACCGGCCATCCAGCTTGACCTCCCGCCCAAGGGAACCGCCGCGTGGTGCCTGCGCATCCCCTGTCCCCTGCCGAAGGGCGGGGCAGCCGAACAGATCAGCGAGGGCGCCTTTGAAGTGGCCCTGGCCGAGACGCGCGCCTTCTGGAAGGACGAGTTCGCGCGGGGCATGCAGATCGAGGTGCCGGACGCACGGCTGATGGATGCCTATCGCGCCTGGCTCATGTATAACGCGATCGACGTGGACAAGGTAGATGGCATCTACGAGCCGCACGACGGTTCGGGCTTCTACGAGGCGGTCTTCGGCTATAGCGCCGCCCGCTACGCCTGGGTGCTCGACCTCTATGGGCGCCATGGCGACGCCGAGCGCTATCTCGAGGGCATGCTCAGCCACCAGAGCGAGGACGGGCTGTTCACCTGGAACTTCGGGCTGCCCGACCACGGCATGTTGCTGATCGCTCTGGCGGACCACTGGCGGCTGACGGGCGACGCCGCGTGGTTCAGGCACGTCGCGCTCCGGACCGTCCAGGCCTGCGACTGGATCGCTCGCCAGCGCGCCGAACAGAAGGACGCCACGCCCCTCACGCGGGGGCTGATCAGGCTCCGGCCTTACTGCGACTACCCCGAGCCGGTCTACTCGTACCTCGGGAACTGCTACTGCTGCGTCGGGATGGAGCGCCTCGCCGAGGGGTTGCCTGCGATCAGCATGGGAGCGGATGCCGCCCGCATCGCCGCTGAGGCCGTCCGCTACCGACGCGACCTCCTCGCCTCCATGCGCGCAAGTTCCATCTCGGTTCGCGGGCGCCGCGTGATCCCCATGGAGCCCGACACCCAGCGGCTCCTCAAGGACTCGGGCTACACCAGCCGCGATTACTACGGCCTAGTCGCCTCAATGCTGCTCGAGACTGGGTTCCTCCCTCCGAAGGGTCCGGAAGCACAGGCAATCGCGTGCTTTCTCCGGCAGGACGGCGGCATTCAGCTCGGAGTCAGTGAGTTCGCTGGCGGCATCGACCATGCGTACGGTTGCGGCTACCTCGAGCACCAGCTCGTCTGCGGCCAACCCGAGCGGTATCTGCTCGGCCTCTATGCCTCGCTCGCCTATGGCATGTCCCGCGAGACCTTCTCCTCCGTCGAGTGCACGCAGATCAAGACCGGTGAGAACGCCCTTACACTCCCCCACCTCTACTCCGGCACTCAGCAGCTCCTCATGGTGCGCACGATGCTGGTGCGGGAGGACGGCGACCGGCTCCTCCTCTGCAGCGCCACCCCGCGCGCGTGGCTTGCCGACGGCCAGCACATCGAGGTGAAGCAGGCAGCCAGCCGCTTCGGGCCGTTCAGCTTCCGCCTCGAGTCCTCGACCAGACGTGGCGAGATCCGGGCATGGATCGACTGGCCCCGGCGCCGGCCGCCACGCGAGATCGTGCTCTGCCTGAGGCACCCGCGCGGCAAGCCGATCGCGGCCGTCGCCGTCGATGAGCGGCCCTGGGGTGACTTCAGGGGAGACCGGATTCGCCTTACGCCAGGCCCGGGCACGATGCGCGTGGTCGCGCAGTACTGAGCCAAGGGGGTCGCAGCTACCATGATCGAGCCCTGTTTCTTCGCTGATGAGGTCTCCAGGGACTTCGAGGAGGCGGTGCGGCTTGGCGCGGAGGCCGGCGCGACGGCCATCGAGCTCCGAGGGGGCATCTGGGGGCGAGCCGTTCAGAGCTGCACCGACGAGGATGTTGCGCGCATGCAGCAGGTCCTCGCCGCCCATGGGGCGCGCGTCGCCGTCATCGGCTCGCCGGTCGGGAAGTGCGCCCTCGACGATGATGAGGAGTGCCGGCAGCACCTCGAGTGGTTCGACCGCATGTGCGAGCTGGCGCACCGGTTCGGTGCGCGCGTGATCCGCGGGTTCGCCTTCTGGGCCCCCAGACAGAGTGAGGGCGATCGCCCCGACCTTTCCCCGTACCTCGACCGCATCACCGAGCGGCTCGCCCCAATCACCAAGCGGGCGGAGGCGGAGGATGTGCTGTACTGCCTCGAGACCGAGGGCTCGACCATGACCGGCACCTGCGCCGAGATCGCCGCCGTCATCGAGGCGCTCGGTGGGTCGGGCCACCTGGGCGCGACGTGGGATGTAAACAACGGTTGGGACTGCGGCGAGCTCCCCCTCCCCGACGGCTATGCTCATGTCCGCGGGCGCGTCCATCATGTGCATGTGAAGCCCAATGCCCGGAAGAGCATCGAGACGGTCGCCGACTCCCCGGTCGCGTATGCCCAGGTTGTCCGGGCTCTCCGCGCAGACGGATACGCCGGCTTCTTCGGGGTCGAGCACTGGGGTTCACCCGAGCTGATGCTCGAGGGCGTGAGGCAGGTCAAGGCACTGCTGTCGCAAGACGGGTAGAACCCGTTCGCGAGCTCTGGTTCGGGCGAGGACAGCCCGGTGGGAGGGGGCGCTGACGTTCACCCCGAACCACACACTGACCCAGCTCTCGAGCGCTTGTCACTCTCCAGAGAACACCAGGAGGCCACCAGATGAAGCTCGGTTGTTCAACGCTCCTCTATGGCGGCTTTGATCTCGACACAGCCCTCGATGGGATCAAGCGGGCCGGTTTCGAGGCCATCGAGCTCTGTTCCATCCCGGGCATGGCCCTCCACCTGGAGCCCGGGAAGCCGGAGGCCTACTACCAAGCGATCGCCGCGAAGGTGGGCGACCGCGGCCTCGAGATCGAGTCAATCGGCGGCAGCGGCGACATCCTCGGCGCGGAAGGCCGGGCGCGGTTCAAGGCCCTGCTCGAGGCGGCGGCCATTCTGCAGACTGCCATGGTCACCACGGGCGCCGGCGGCATCCCTGACGACGAGGAGTCCTTCGCCCAGGTCGTCGACGCGGTTAATGACCTCACCGAGACATGTACTGACACGGGCGTGAAGCTGAGCATCAAGCCTCACGTGCGCCAGTACGTACGCAACACCGGAACCGCCCTGCAACTGATGGACGAAGTCGACACGGACTGGGTCGGGGTGAACTGGGACGGCACGCACGTCCAGCGGGAGGGCGATGACCCGCTCGAGTCGCTGGAGGAGCTGGATGCGTACATCTACACCGTCCGCTTCCGCGACATGAAGCCCGATGGTCAGGCCATCGGCCCCATCGAGAACCAGATTCCCGGCAAGGGTGTGATGGGCGTCGAGGTCATCTTCGATCGTCTGCAGACCGTCCTCGGCCTCGAGTGGATCACCATCGAGATGGTTGGCTCGGCGGGGCTGCCGCTGGACCGGGTCCAGCGCATCGTGGAGGAGACCTGGCAGTGGATGGATCGACGGCGGTAAGGGGTAAGCGGAACGGCAACGGCATCCGACCACGGGGAGCGAGACGGTCTTGCGTTCCCGCTTACCCCCTACCGCCGTTCGCTTCCTGGCAAGACCATTGCAGCGTCGAGGCCCGGCGGCCCCGTGCGGCTGTGCGCGCATGGGCCGGCCACGGAGGAGAGCGCAGGTACGGTCGCGAACCAGACCGGCAACTGTGCGGGGAGCCGGGATGGGAGCCATCAGCTCCGCAATGGAGGATGAACATAGTGAAGAACACGCGTGACTTGGTCGGGTTGAACGTCATCTCGGTGGAGGAGGGCCGCATCCTGGGGAAGGTGGCGGAGTGCGTGGTGGACCTCGCGACCGGCAAGGTCCTCGGGCTGATCGTCGAGGGCAAGCCGGGTCAGGAGCAAGGCGTCGGGCGGAGCGAGGTTGCGACCGTGGGGCGCGACGCCGTGATGGTCCCCTCGGCTGCCGTGCTCAAGCCGGTAGCGGACGTCCCGGGCCTCGCGGATCACCGCACCTCGGGCAAGGCCGCGCCTCAGGTCCTCACCCGCAGTGGACAGGTCCTCGGCACCCTCGGCACGGTGCACGTCGATGAAGCGGTGCAGGAGGTCGAGAACTACGAGATTGTCGGCGACCTGATGCAGGCCATTGCCGACGGGCCGGCCACCCTCGCCGTAGTCAAGGGCACCGTGCACGGCGCGGACGCTGTGCTGCTGCCTCAGGCTGCGGCTGACTCGATCAGCCGGCCGGGCGGGCTGCGGGCCCGGTTCGAGAAGGCTGTGGGTGCCATGAAGGACACGGCCACCCAGGTGGGCGGGCGCGTCTCGACCGCCGCCGGCAAGGTCCGATCGGCCACCGAGTCGGCGACCGGCGAGGCCGTCAAGCGGGCCAGGGCGGCCGCGGAGGTGGTGGAGGACAAGGCCGAGGACGCGGTCAAGGCCGTGAAGGTCCGAGTCAAACAGACGCCGGCGAAGAAGGCGCCTGCCAAGGCCCCGGCGAAAGCCGCGCCGAAGAAGGCCGCGACCAAGGCTAGGCCGAAGGCGGGCCCCAGGAAGGCGCCCAAGGCTGCGCCTGAGTCGTAACCCGCAAACGGGGGGGACGGAGCCTGTCGCAGTTGCCTGGCGCGGCTCCGTCCCTGTCTCCGGCCTTTCTCCCCGCCATGCCTGAGCAAAGCGCACGCTGGCCCGCCCCGCAGCCGGCAGGCGACGGCTCCTACGCCGACCGCCTGGCTGCCGCGCGGGAACAGCTAGGCCGGACTGCCGGTCTTGAGGTTCTCGCGGACGAACCGATGGACCGGCACACCTCGCTCGGGGTCGGTGGCCCGGTTGACGTCTACGTCATCCCCCACACCGTCAATGAGGTCCGCCAGGCGCTGGTCGTGGCCCGATCCTGTGGGCTGCTGCTGCTGGTCACCGGTCGCGGGACTAACCTTCTCGTCCGCGACGGCGGCTATCGCGGCATGGTGCTGCATCTGGGGGAGAACTTCAGCGCGATCGCCCGCGAGGGCAACCGGATCATGGCGCAGAGCGGTGCAACTCTGGCGGAGGTGTGCGCGTGCGCGACCGACGGCGGCCTGACCGGGCTCGAGTTCGCGGCCGGCATCCCCGGCTCAGTCGGCGGCGCCGCGGCGATGAACGCCGGCACCCAGAGCGGCCAGATGGCCGATGTTATTGCCACGATCCAGGTCATCGACGAAGCCGGCGAAGTCGTTCAGTGTGAACGCGGCTCGCTTGAGTTCGGCTACCGCCAGAGCTGCCTGCGCAACCGCCAGTGCGTCGCCCTCTCCGTCACCCTCGAGCTGCGGCCGGGCGACCCTGCTCGCGTGCGGCAGTCGGTTCTCGAGAGGATTGCCGCCCGCTGCCGCAGACAGCCCCTCTCCCTCGGCAGCGCCGGCAGCGTCTTCAAACGCCCCCCCGGCGACTACGCTGGCCGCCTCCTCGAGGCCGCTGGCTGCAAGGGCCTCCGCATCGGCGGTGCCGTCTTCTCCCCCAAGCATGCCAACTTCATCGTCAATGAGGGCAGCGCGACGCCCGAGGATGTGGTCGCCTTGATCGAGGCCGCGAGGCAGCGCGTGCACGACGCCTTTGGGATCTGGCTCGAAGAGGAGATCTGCACCGTCGGCGAGCCCCCGTAGGCGAAAAGAGGGACGGAGCCTTTTTCCCCACAGAAGCCCGTTATCGGGCTTCTGTGGGGAAAAAGGCTCCGTCCCTCTTTTCGTTCCCCGGCGCCCGTGGTCCGTTCGGCCGGTCCCGTAGCTCCTCGAACGCCGGCCACGGTAGCGGCGCGTCGTCGGGGATCATGTCGATGTACCGGGACCGGAACTCGGGATCCTGCATGCGGCAGTGGCTGCAGCGTTTCTCGTACGCCGGATGGGTCAGGATGCGATTCCAAATCGCTTTCAGGGGCTCATCCCGGATGTTGCCGAAAGTGAGCGGGGCGAAGTCGCAGGGGTTCACATCGCCGTAGGCAGTCATGTACAGCTGGCTGAACCCGGCGAAGCACCCCGCCGCATCCGGCCCATTGGTGAAGGCCTGGGTGATGATGTGCGGGTAGCCCTCCAGGCCATTGTAGTGCCGGTCTAGCTCGACCAGCCTCGCCTTGTCCTCCGGAGAGAGCAGATCCTCTCGCTGGAGCGCGAGCAGTTTCCCGGTCGGCACCACATCGAGGATCGTGACTTCGTGGACGCCCAGCTTGCGCCCCAGCTCGATCGTCTGCTCCGGCATGCCGCTCCGCACATCCTGAGGGCCGGCGTACGTGGTAATGCCGACGAGCAGCCCGCCGGCGAGCGCCCGCTCGATCCCCTCGCACGCCCTCTCGAAGCCGTGGGGCGCGCGGCGGAGCTGGTTGTGGACCTCGGGCCGCGGATCATCGATCGAAATCATGATCGAGTACAAGCCGGCCTCGCGGAGCTGCGCGACCCTCTCGTCGGTCAGAAGCAACCCGTTGCTGAACATCGCCGGGTGGGCCCGCCCTCGGTCGACGGCGCGGATGATGTCGAGGATGTCCGGCCGCAGGAGCGGCTCGCCGCCGGTGAACATGATGCTGTAGATGCCGAGATCGTCCTGGGCCTGCTGGACGAAGGACCGCCACTCATCGGCGGTCAGCTCTTCCCGACCGGGGCTCTTGAACCGCGCTGCGCTGCAATGGTAGCAGTCGAGCTGGCAGCGGGAGGTGACCTGGACCGTTGCCGTGGTGGGTCGCACTGCCCTGCGCCCCTCGAAGGCCTCGACCATGTTCCGCGCCAGAGCGCGGACCATCCGCTCGGAGGGAACGGGCGGGAGGTACAGATTGTAGACCAAGCCGCCCTCGCGTTCCGTGATCGGGCGGCCGGTGCTGTTCATGCGGGCCATCAGCCCATCCATCCGCCTCCTGATGAGGGGCGCCAGGAAGCCGGTGGCCCGGCCCGAGACGCGCTTCCGCGCCGAGTCGATGGTGATCTCAAGGCCGAGCAGTCGCATCTCGCGGCTACGCCTGAGACGCGCCACCGCGCCGGCCGCGGCCACCACCAGGGGATGCTTGGCGGGGAGGTTGTCAATCTGCTCAGCCACGTAGCCCTGAGCCCGGTAGGGCCTGGGCCCCTCCGGCGACACGGCGATGGACAAGAGGTTGTAGCTCTGCGTCGACACGTCAACCCACCTCGCGCCCAAGGGTGTCCCATCACCCTCGGAGCATTGGGTCAGGGCTGGAAAGACCCCCTCTAGACCACCGGCCGCCCGCGTGATCGGGGTCGCGCCACGTTGGGCCAGCCACCTTCTGGCAGTCGCGCCCCTGGGGAAGCTGCCCGAAAAGGATAGCAGATCAACCATGAAGAGTCAACACTGCCGCAGCGCAGCAAGCTTCCGGCTGCGATGACACCGGCGCCGGCAACCCCGCTGTTCGCAGCTTCGGCTATCGGAGCGCGCCGAAGATCGCGTCGCAGTCGCACCGCCAGAAGCAGTCCACTGTCGCGAAGCCGGCGCGGCGCAGGGCGTCGAAGTGCCATGCCACCGGCAGGCCGTTCTCGACGCCATGCCAGTCGGGAACCAGGCTCATGCGGAAGGCCCGAACGTCCGCCATGCCCAGAGCCGCCCCGTACGCGGTCCAGAACGCGCCCCAGTCTTCCGTGTCGGGTGGACGCGTGCGGGCCCGCATCTCCTCCCGGTGTTGCTCCCAGGCCGACTGCAGCCGTGCGTCCGCGCTGCCTGCGTGGTCGGCGCTGGCAAAGAGGCCCCCTGGCCGTAGGATTCGGTACAACCGCGCGTAGAGCTCCTCCACTTCCTCCGGCCCCATCCAGTGGAGGGCCGTAGCCGACAGCGCTGCGTCCACCGGGCCGTCGAGGCATTCCGCCCATGACCCGTCCCGCAGGTCACGTTGCAGGAGGCGGGCTCGGTCACCGAAGTGAGCCAGTCGCTTCTCCGCCAGGATGAGGAGCGCCGGATCGAGGTCGAGGCCCACCGCCGCAACCTCGGGCAGTGCCTCCAAGACCGCAGCCATCACGCTCCCCGTGCCGCAGCCGAGATCCACCACCAGCCGAGGCGATGCCTGCGTCGCCTGCACCAGCCACGCCAGCAGTGCCAGCCGCTCGGGCCGATGTGCCAGGTAGTACTCCTGCATGCGGTCCCAGCGCGCCAGCCACTCCGTCGCGTCGAAGCCCTCTGGGGCTCTCACCCTCAGATCCTCACTTCCGCGTCAGGATGACGACGCCGAGCTGGGGCGACCCGAACTCCTCGCGCATCTGCCACCCGGTCTCCGCTGCGGCCTGCGAGACCGACTCCGCGTTGACGAGGGTGAAGTCGAACCAGGGAGTAGCGTGACCCGCGTACTCCAGCCGGATCCGTAGCTCCCCTGGGTACCGCCCCTCCCGCCGGCGCGCCGCATGGTACGCCTTGTGGACGGCCCTCTCGGTGGCCCCCGGCTCCTTCACGTCGGTGATCAGACACCCGCCGGGCCGGATCATCGGGTGCAGCCGCGCCAGCCGTTCCGCGACGATCGCGATCCCGCCGCCCACGCCGAGCGTGTTGCCCATGAACAGCGCGGTATCGAAGCTCGCAGGCGCGAAGTCGATCCCGTCGATCGGCATCAGCCGCACCTCGCGCGCCCCGCGCTCGCGCGCCACCTGTAGCGCGCCCGGCGAGGCGTCGATCCCCACCACTTCCAGGCCCCTCTCCTGCAGCCACAGCAGGTACCGACCGGGTCCGCAGCCCAGGTCCAGCACGCGCCCGTGCGCGAACGCCAGGACCTCCGCCCGCTCGGGCGGCACCTCGCGCGACAGCTCCGACTCCGCTGGGCTCAGGTCCGCATCGAGGAACCCGTCGTCGCGCCGGATGTCGTACGTCACCTCGGGGTCGCGTGAGGCGTCGAGGGCGATGCGGCCCCACAGGTCGTCCATGAGGGGAAGATCGGGGATGTCCACAGCGGTCGCCTCCGCGGGAAGCCGCTCAACCGGCCGTTTTTGTCGGAGATACGTTCGCGACCGCGTGGGGTCACGCGCAGACAAGGTCCTCAGTGGGCATACGTCACACCGATCACCGGGCGGTTCAGCCACTCGGCGCCGAGGAACAGAACGAGAGAGTGCTCCCGCGTGCCCAGCAGATCGCCCGCGATCGCGGCATTCCACTTGTACCCGTCGTACTCGCCGATCAGCTTGATCCGCCGCCGGACATCCCAGCACACGCCGAAGAAGGGGCCGTTGTTGAACCGTGCCGTGCCGAAGCCGACAGTCGCGTGCACCGGGTTGTGCGGGCCGCCCAGCCGCTTGGTGGCTGCAATGTAGAACGACCGGTCGCCCTTAACTCGGGGGGGCAGATCGCGCACTGGGTCCCGCTCGCGGATGATGTCGAGCACCCCGACCGAAACCGCCGGCCGCTTCCTGGTCTCGCTGATCGGCTGGCCCTGGATGCTCACAACCTTCCCCGGTATCTGGTCGACCCCCGTCCAGATCAGGGCGACGCCGTGCCCCTTCGACCCCACGCCGAAGCAAGCCGTTGCCGTGTCGTCGATGCCGTGACCGGATACGCCGAGGTGGAACTCCCCCTTGATCGACTGGGCCCAGACGACTCCCGCCGCCCAGCTCGAGTTGCTAGGGGTGTAGCCGACCGGGATGCACTCGGACATGGCACCGGCGAAGCCGATGTCCCCGTCGTTGTTCACCCCGTACATGTTGCCGGGCAGGCCGCAGGTGGACCGGAACTGGTAGTACTTCTCGTTGAAGTGCACCTGGGCAAAGCTACTCGCCGACCACCCGAGAGCGGCCACTGCCAGGAGGGCGCCCCCGGCCTGCAGTCGACTGCCCGCGCCGGCGCCAATGAGGCCCTTGGTTGGTAGCATCGTCCCTGCGCCTCGTGGAAGTGCCGGCCAGCCCGCCTCGTCCGGCGGGCTGTCGCCTAGTGCGCGTAGGTGAACCCGATCACCGGCCGGTCGAGTGACGGAGCGCCGACGAACACGATGAGGGTGTGCTGCCGCCAGCCCAGGGCGTCCCAGGCTACCGCGGCGTTGAACTGGTAGCCATCGTATTCCCCCATCAGCTTCACGCGGCGGATCACATCATACGACGCTCCCACGAACGGCGCGTCGTGGAAGCGGCCGCTACCCCACCCCAGGGTCACGTGTACCGGGTGCTTCTCGGCCCCCAACCGCTTCGTGGCTGCCACGTAGAACGAGCGCGCGCTGGCCATGTACCGCTCGTTCACGTGCGCCTCGTCATCGCCACCCAGGTCCAAGCCTCCCACCGAGATCGCCGGTCGCGTTCGGCTCTCCGGCAGAACCTGAGCCTGGAGGTTGATGACGCGACCGGGCCACTGGTCTACTGCCGGGTAGGAGATGCAGATGCCGTGTCCTCGAGCGCCAAGGCCGATGGCGGATACGGTCATGCCGTTCGTTTCCTGACCCGTGAACCACCAGTTGTGCTTCCCCTTGATGAGACCGGAGTTGATGCCGACGGCCCATGCCCCATTGGCAGGGGTGTAGCCGATGGGGATGCACTCCGACATCGCCCCCCGGAAGCCGACGTCGCCCCGGCTGTCCACTCCCCAGCCGTTCCCCGGCAGGCCGCCCATGTAGCGGAACTGGGGGTACGACTGGAACTCCTGGGCGAGGCACCCCAGTGACGCGGCAGCCGCAACGACGGCAGCCACCGCCACGACACCCAAACCTACATGGGACCGCATTCCCCCGTCCTTTCCGGATCGGCTCAGGTGCACAGCGGCAAGGGGACCGGCCGGCCCTCGCGCTGGGACTGGTAGATCGCCAGGATCAGCTCGACCGCGCGCCGCGCCTCCCGGCCGGGGACCATTGGCTCTCGGTCCTCGCGGATCGCGTTCACCAAGTCCTCAATCAGGACCATGTGCCCTCCGGCGCCGATAGCGGTCGGGTCCGACACTCCGCCTCCGCCCGCGTCCACCTGGGGCGTCTCCGGCGGCTCGGTCTCCACGCCGCAGTGCCACTTCGTGATGCTCGCCTCGGTCAGGATGACCGTGCCGTCGTCGCCGTGGAACTCCCAGCGCGTGGGCTCACCCGGGGTCACGCTCGTCGTACCTTGGATGACTCCGAGCGCGCCCGTTTCATACTCCAGAATCGCGACGGCCGTGTCCTCCACCGGGATGTTCCGCACGAGGTGCCGCGTGTACGCGGTCACCTGCGACACGCGCCCCATGATCCACAGCAGCAGGTCGATGCCGTGTACGCCCTGGTTCATCAGCGCCCCGCCGCCGTCCAGCTCCCACGTCGCCCGCCAGGCCCCGCTCGCGTAGTACTCGTGCGACCGGAAGAACTTCTGGTAGCAGTCGCCCAGCACCAGCTTCCCCAGCTTCCCTCCGCGCACGGCCTCTCGCACCAACTGGCTCGTGGGGTAGGTCCGCCGCTGGAAGATGCCCGCCAGCTTGACCTTGCTCTCGTCCGCCGCCGCGATGAGGGCGTCGATCTTCTGCAGCGTCACATCGAGCGGCTTCTCGCACATGATGTGCTTGCCCGCCTGGGCGGCGGCAATCCCGTGCTCCGCGTGCAGTCCGCTCGGCGTGCAAACGCATACCGCCTGCACGTCGTCCTGCCTCAGCATGTCCTCCACGCTGCGGTAAGCGTGCTTCACGTGGTACTTCCCGGCGAAGGCCTTCGCCTTCTCCTCGACGATGTCACAGCAGGCGACGATGTCCGCTTCCCGCGCCGCCACGATGCTGTCCGCGTGGAACGGCGCGATGACACCGCAGCCGATGATCCCGAAACCAATGGTGTCCTTCCTCCCGCTGCCCCTCCGGGCCGCGGGAGACCTGCGCGGGGTCATGACAACATGCCTCCTCGGGCGAGTATCGTAGTGCGAACCGAGGTTCGCCGGTGCGTGGGTCTATCCTGCACTGCTCGGCCCCTCGCCGTTCCGCTAGGCCCTGCCGTTCTCCGTGTCTTTGTGCCTTCGTGGTGAGAGCCGTTCGTCTTCACTCGAACTCCGCGATGCTCCTCAGGTACGCCACCGACTGCGCCACATCCTCACATGCCTCCTCGGCATTGAGGCTCTGGCCCTCGATCCCCTCCAACTCCATGGTGAACGGCCCGTAGAAGCCGATGTCATTCAGGATGTGGACGATCTGGGGGAAGTCGACGATGCCCGTGCCGAGCGTGGGGAAGTCCCAGGCGAAGGGACGCCCGTTGCTGTCCTTCAGGTGGACGCTGGCAACGTAGGGCGCTATTCTCTGAAGCTCCTTCACCGTGGTCGTGCCCTCGTTGTAGTACATGATGTTCGCTGTATCGAAGTTCATGCGGATGTTCGGGTGGTCGATGGCTCGCAGGGTCTCCAGCGCGTTGTCGCCGTTCTGCATCAGGTCGGGATGCGTCTCCATCGCGATCAGTAGACCGTGCCTCGCCGCCGCCTCTCCCGCTCGGCGCATCCGCTCGTAGACCGCCTCCTTCGGCGTCTCCCCCGCATGTACGCTTGTGAAGATGACCGTGGCGCCCGTGCGGCTCGCCACCTCGCAGAAGCGGGCGAACTGCTCGACTACGGCGTCGGTGCTGATGTCACCCATAGCCATCACCGTCGCCGGTGACAGCCCGTGTGCGGCGAGGTCGGCGAGAACCTTGTCTACGGCATCGGCCGCGGGTAGGCCGATCTCGACGTGCTTCACGCCGATGGTCGGGAGATGGTTCACCCCGGCCTCGTAGTGCCCGCGATAGCTTCCCAGGTTGCACGACAGCAGGTTGGCCACAGAGAGCCTCCTCAGGGGTTGGATCGTTGGCCGCGGCGGACCACCGCGCGAGGGTTCCGCGTGGGCGCGGAATGCCCTCCGTGGCGCGGTACGGCATGGGCCGCCTCGCGTGGCGCCGCGGCCCCCCTGTCCGGGAGAGGGAGGAGAACGGCTTGAGCGCGAACCTTCCGGGCAGTAGGCGCCCACCTCCCTTTCGGAGGACCCCCGAAGGCATGCCCGTTGCGAGCGACGCCACGCTCATCCACCGCACGTTGGAGGGCGACCTCGACGCCTTCGACCAGCTCGTGCGCCGGCACCGCGCCCAGGTCCTTCGGGTGACGCGGGGCGTGCTGCACGACGCTGAGCTCGCCGAAGATGCGGCCCAGGATGCCCTTCTCGAGGCCTACTCGTCACTCCCCACGCTCCACGAGCCAACCCGGCTATCAGGCTGGCTCGCGACGATCGCCCGACGCGTGGCGAGCCGGGCGCTGCGAGGGTGGAAGGGACAGGAGGCGGAGTCTGTGTGGTGGGGGGAGACCCCGCCGCGAGCGCCCACGACCGGGCCGGCCGAGGCGCAGGTCGCGGAGCGGGTGCGTGAGGCGTTGGCGGAGCTCTCGGCGAGGCACCGGAGGATCATGGTCCTCCACTACTTGCAGGGCTTCGAGTGTGCGGAGATCGGCGCCCGGCTCGGCGTGCCGGCCGGCACCGTCAAGCGCGTCCTCCATGAGGCCCGCGAACGGGTGAGAGAGGAGTGTGGCGTCATGCCCAAGGCAACCCGGCCTCCCGTCCGGCCCCTGGTCCACTGGATCAGCGGCAGCTTCGACTCGCGCAATCCGAGGAGCATCTTCGCGCTCATGAACTCGGTCCTTCCGCAGACGATCTGCCTCTGCGTGAACAAACAGGCGAAGAGCCTGCGCACGATCAGCCGGGAGGTCGGCGCGCACGCGGCCTATGTGGCGGAACACATCGAGCGGCTGCTCGTGGAGGAGGTGCTGGTCCAGGAGGGCGACCGCTACCGCGCCAACTTCCCCGCCCTCGATGCCGCGGATTGGGTCACTCTCACCAAGGACGTGCGACGTCTTGGGCGGGCCGCGGCGAATGCCCTGAAGCCGCACCTGCCCAGGCTGAAGGCGGCGTTCCGGGGGACATCGATGGCCCGCGAGTGGCCCTGGGAGGAGGTCATCTGGCCGGTCGTCGCGTTGTTCGTCTGCAACTTGGCAACGCGAAGCGCCTTTCCGCCGGGGGAAGGGGGGCCTCCTCCCCTCCGTCACAGCGGCACCCGGTACTGGTTCGCGGGGCATGAAGAGGTCAACGGCCAGGAGACCTTCTGGACGACCGGTTTCAACAGCTGGTGGTCCAACCGTCGGCCGAAGACCATCCCCTTCGGCTACTACTGGTCCTACGGGCTGAACCGCAGGACGGTGGAGGGGAGCAACGAGGCGGGGGAGTTGCTCTGGGCCCTCACGCACGGTTGCCGCACGGCAGAGGAGGCGGCCGAGCACGTCGAGGGCGGTCTCGCGAAGGCGGAGGCCGTCGCCGCCGAGTGGGTCGCCGAGGGGCTGCTCCGGCGGGAGACGCGCCGCTTGAAACTCAACTTCCCTGTCTTCACCGCCGGTGACCGGGAAGCGCTCGACGAGCCGGTGCTTGCCGCAGGCCGCGACATGGCGGAGCAGGCCCTCCGCCCGGGCACCGAGGGGCTTGAGCAGCGCGTGGCGGAGATGGGCTACGCCCATGTCGCCGACCAGCTTGGCATGTGGCCGGGAACGGTGCGGATCCGCGCGAGCGGCGAGGCCGTTCATCACCTCCTCGAAGACGGTCTCCTCCCTCGCCCTCAGGACCCCGCCCCTGCCCGCTTCGCCTTCATCGGCTGGGACCCGGACGTAGGACTGCCGGGAGACGAGTAGGTCCGTGGGTCGGGTCTCCAGACCCGACGCCGTTCGCTGGTCCTCCGGCCCTCATGTCCTGGTCCGGAACCTCTCCTGGTAGTACCTGATCCACTCCTCGAAGCTCATGCCCATGTACTCCAGTCCGTCCCGTCTCGTGTCCGCCATCGTGGAGCCCTGGGACATCTCCACGCGGACCGGGTCCGGCCGGACACCGAGCTTCGCGTCGCGCCAGCGGGTCAGTTGCAGCTCGAGCTGGTCGCAGAGGTCCGGGCGCTCGGCGATGAGGTTCCTCGTCTCGCTCGGGTCCTCCGCGACGTGGTACAGCTCGTCGTAGTCCACGTGGTACTGACCCGGCGAGACGCACTTGATCAGCTTCCACTCCGGCGTGCGGATGGCCCAGCGCGCGAACCGCGAGGCCTCGCAGGCATAGATGGCGTCGTAGCCGGGGTCGCTTTCGCCCGCGGCGGCGGGCAGCAAGCTCCGGCCGTCAAACTGCGGCGAGGGGTCGCGGTCGAGGATCTTGCAGATGGTCGGTGCGATGTCGCAGTGCTGGAACATCCCCGGCACGCGCACGCCGGGCTTCGTCATGCCGGGCACGCGCATGATGAGTGGGATGTGAGTCACGCAGTCGTAGATGCCGTGGTGCTCAAAGTAGACGTGGTGCTCGGTCATGCTCTCACCATGGTCGGCGGTGATCAGGATGGCCGTGTCGTCCCAGCGTCCTATCTCCTTCAGCTCGTCGAACAACATGCCGAGTTGGTCGTCGCTGGAGCGGATCCCCGCGTCATACTGGCCGCGGATGTAGTCGAAGTTGCGGGGGTTCCCCATGCGCTCATAGAGGAACCACTTGAAGAACGGGTAGACGAGCTGCTGGGTGACGGACGCCCACTCCTCCTCGTCGTACGCGTTCGGGTCCGACTTCGTGAACATCCACCGGTGCTTCTCGGGCGGCGTGTAGGGGCTGTGCGGGTCCCAGGGGTGTAGAAAGAGGAAGAACGGCTCGTCTACATACGCGCCCAGCCACTTCAGCCCCGCCTGGGTGATCCATTCCGCCGACCCGTTCCGCGAGAGGATGTAGTGGTCGTATCCGTCCGCGAACCACGGGTGACCCGGCGCCAGGCAGTCGATCGCGGCAGTCGTCAGCCCCTTGTGCCCGCGCAGCATGGTTGGCAGCGTCTGCATCCCGGGCGGAAGCGACGCCCCTGCCCGTCCCTGCGAGACGATCCCGTGCGTCACGCCGTGGCAGCCGGTGAAGATGCTCGTGAAGCCGGGGTGCGTCGGGATGCACGGCGCCCAGAAGCTCTCGAACACCGCCCCCTCGGCGCCGAGAGCATCCATCGCGGGGCTGGTGTCGTGCTCGTACCCGTAGCAGCCCAGGTGATCGGCGCGCAGCGTGTCAACGACGATCAGGATGACGTTCATGGGAGACCTCCCGGGGGGAGAAGCAGAAAGGGGGGACGGAGCCTTTTTTCGGGAGCAGGGGCTCCGCCGTGTTCCCGAAAAAAGGCTCCGTCCCCTTCTCTGCTTGGAACCCCGCTGTTCGATGAGACCGGCGCCCGAACCTCTTCAGGAGGCGGGCGACGTCGTCGCCGCCCTCGCCTCGCAGCCAGAGGCGAAGCGGCAACACGAAGCGGGGGTTGCCCGCAGGGGCGGCGCCCATTCTCGCGTTCTCATGCAGGGGACGCCTGGTCCCGCCGCGAACTACTCACTCTTGGCTTCCGCAAGCCTGGTTGTCTGATGCACTGAGGGCAAGTCATGATCCGTCTCCACAAGCACGCCGCCTTCCTGATGGTCAACGACCGTGGCGCCCTCGCCGAGCTGATCGCCACTCAGGGCGTCCGGTCGGCGATTGGCCCGCAGTTGTCGGCTACGGTCGCCTGGCTCGATCATCACCGCCTCGAGGCGCTCCGAGAGGCGCTCCGCCAGGCTGGGTACCGCCCTCGGTCGCGCACCGACGAGACGCCGGACGGAGGCGAGGGTGGAGGGTAGCGCCATACGGTCGCAGGGCCCAGTCGGTGACACGCGCGCTGACAGCCGGTCTCTCGCGGAGCTTCTGGGCGAGTACTCGGAAGCTGCGGTGAGGGACCTCGCACAGCTCCTCGGCGTTGCTCGCGGGGGCACTCACCGGGCGCTGTGCGAGCGGGTCGCGCGGGCCGTTCTCAAGGCGGACAGGCTGCGGGCCTCCCTGAAGGGTCTCAGCCGGGTCGAGCGGGACTTCCTCGCCTTCATCGGTCGACTCGGCGGGGACGTCGAGCCGGCACAGGCCGCATGGTGGCTGAGCTACCATGGCACGAGTAGCTCGCTGAACACCACCAGACGGCTGATCGCCCGGGCTCTGTTGTTCCCCTTCCTGGTTCCTCCACCGCCCGCAGATCCCATGACCGAGGCCGCACGGCCGCACCACAGCCCGGAACCCAGACTCACCCCCTCGGCCTTCCCCGGCGCCCTGTGGTGCCCGGAGTCGATCCGGCGACTCGCGGGCGGAGGCGCTCTACCGACGCTGCCCGCCCAGCCGGAACCGCCGCAGATGGACCGCGCGGCTCTGCCCGACCTCGTCCGCGATCTCTTCGTCCTCGTGCGCTTCCTCTCCGCCAAGCAGCCGCGGACGACCAGGACCTCGCGCCATCTCGATCAGGCCAATCTGGCCGAGCTGGCCGCCGCACTCGGTCGGCCCCAGGCCGCGCGACCCGCCCGTCGCCTAGAGGACGTGCCGGAGCTCCTCTGGCTGGAGTCGGTGGCCCTCCAGGCAGGGCTGGTCGAGGTGCGTGATCGGCGGCTCACGGCTACGGCATCGGCGGAGGCCCTCGCGCAGCGCCCGCCTATCGAGCAGTGCCGCCTCCTCCTGGAGGCAGCCAGTGCCCAGACGGGATGGGGCGAGCTCGAGGCGGAGGAGGAACTCGCCGTGGCGCGCCCCGCCGCGCTCTCGCCCGGCGAGCTCGACGTGCCCCCACCCGGGGCCCGCGTACGGGCCAGGCGGCGGATCGTGCAGGCCCTCACCCAGGCTGCCTCCCCGGGAACCTGGCACCGGATCGCCGACCTCGCCGAGTGGCTCATGGAGTCGGGGCCGGATTTCCTCATCCGACGGCGGCTGCCTGATCGCGCCGGCGCGACCGAGGCCGGCGAGCCGATCTACCGCGGCATACGCCGCAACGCGAGCGGCGAGCCGCAGAGCATCGGGATGGCGACCGGCTGGCCGTGGGTAGAGGGCGCGTTCGTAGCTGGATTCCTCCGCGCGGCGCTGCGGCGGGTCGGCGTGGTGGACACTGCCGGCGACCTCTTCCGCCTGACCGACCTCGGCGCCCGCGTACTGGGACTGGCCGGCGAGACCGAGGCCGCATCCGAGGAGGCGCTTCCGCCGGGGAGGTTCTTCGTTCAGCCCAACTTCGAGATCATCGCCGACGGCGGCGGCGACAACCTCGCCGCCGTGGCGCGGCTCTCCCAGGTAGCCGACCTCGTCTCCTTCGACCGGGCTGCACTGCTCAAGCTGAGCCGCGAGTCCGTGTGCCGTGCCCTCGATCAGGGCCTCAGCTCGGCGGCGGTCATGGACGTCCTGAGCGACTCCGGCCGGTCGCCCGTCTCGCAGAACGTTGCCTTCTCGGTCGGCGAATGGATCGCCGCGTACGAGCGGTACCAGGTGTGGAGCGAGGCCTGGGTCATCGAGGTCGACAGTGCGAGCGAGCTTGGCTCGCTCCAGGAGGAGCTCCCGGGGTGCCTCGAGCGCCTGGGCCCGACGGCGGCCAGGGTCCTCCCCCAGCACCGAGCCCGCGTCGAGCAGGTGCTCACGCAGCATCCGGACGTCCTGGCCATCGACCACGCCGCGGGCCTCCGTGCCGTGTTCGATGTTGATGACCGACTGGTCGTCACTCCCGACCCCTCCCGTTGGCACTGGTACCCCGAGCACGTCCTCAGCCAGATCGCCGACAGCTTCCGGGGTAAGCGCGGCGGCCCGCGCTACCGGATCACGCGGGAGTCGATCCTGCGCGCGCTCGAGAGCGGATGGACCGCCGACGAGATCGAGCACTTCGTGGAGCAATGCGCGGCCAGGCCGCTCTCGGCGGCCCAGGTGTTGTCTCTTCGAGGGTGGCTCGGGCGCTATGGCCCAGTGGCGCTGGCGCCGGCGGTGCTACTGCGTCTCCCGATCGACTCTCGCGCCGACATCCTGGCCGTTCCGGAGTTGCGCGAGGCGCTTCTCGGCGCCGCCTCCCCCTCGGTCTGCGTGGTCCGCTGCGACGAGGTAGCGAAGGTCCGCCGGCTGCTCCAATGCGCCGGCTTCACGGTCGAGGATGGGCTGGCTCTCGACCCACTGGGCGGCCCGACGCCTGCCAGCCCGCCAACGCAGCCCATCGGGCCCAACCACGCCTGGGCACAGCGACGCTGGCGTACGGGCGACCCCGAGGAGGCCCGGCAAGCGTTGCTCGCCGAGGTCGTCGATACCGGCCGGCCGATCGCCATCAGCTATTGCTCGGTCATCACCGGCGAGGAACCACAGGAGTGGGTCCTCATCCCTGAGCGCCTGGAGGACACCCGCTGGGGACTGGCCCGCCTCCATGCCCGCTGCCGGGAACGCGGGGAACGTCGCACCTTCGACGTCTCCCGCATCGACAGCATCGTGGTTCTGAGCGAACCCTAGTGCCGTCACCGGGAGCGCGGGCATCCTGCCCGCAATGCCGTAGACGGGGGCCTTGACCACCCGGACAGCGCCACCCGCCTCCCCCGATCAGGAGAACCTGCCGTGCCTCATGACCTCACGAATCCCTTGATCGTCCAGAGCGACGGCACCGTGCTCCTGGAGGTGCAGAACCCGCGCTATGAGGAGGCGCGGGACCGCCTGGCCCGCTTCGCCGAGGTCATCAAGTCCCCCGAGTACGTGCACACCTATCGCATCACGCCGCTGTCCCTCTGGAACGCCGCCGCCGCGGGCGTCTCCCCCAACGAGATTCTCGACGCGCTCGAGAGCCTCAGCAAGTACGATGTCCCCCCCAACGTGGGCGAGGACATCAGGGACCACATCGCCCGCTACGGACGCCTCAAGCTGGTCCGGGAGGACGATCGGTTGCTGCTGCTCTCGCACGACGAGCTGCTGCTCACCGAGATCTACAGCCAGCGCGAGATGAAGGCCGTCCTCGCCCAGCGCCTTTCCCCGCATGCCGTTGTGGTGAGCCCCGAGGCCCGCGGGCAGGTGAAGCAGCGGCTCGTGAGGCTGGGCTGGCCGGTCGAGGATCTTGCCGGCTACACCCCCGGAGCGCCGCTCGAGATGGCGCTGCGGACCGAGGCTCTCTCCGGTCGCCCCTTCGCCCTGCGCGACTACCAGCAGGACGCCGTCGCGATCTTCCACGCCGGAGGGGCCGCCCGGGGCGGAAGCGGGGTCATCGTCATGCCCTGCGGCGCCGGCAAGACCATGGTCGGCATGGGGGCCATCGCTGCCCTCCAGAGCTGGTCGCTCATCATCTCCACCAACACCGTCGCCGTGCGGCAATGGATCGACGAACTCCTCGACAAGACCAGCCTCACCCCCGACCTGATCGGCGAGTACACCGGCGAGCGGAAGGAGGTCCGCCCGGTCACCATCACCACCTACCAGTGCATGACCTGGCGCCCCACCAAGAAGAGCGACTTCCCCCACCTCAACCTCATGACCGGGCACGACTGGGGCCTCATCATCTACGATGAGGTCCACCTCCTCCCGGCGCCCGTCTTCCGCGCGACGAGCGACATCCAGGCCCGGCGGCGGCTGGGACTGACCGCCACGCTGGTCAGGGAGGACGGCCGGGAGGGTGAGGTCTTCGCCCTCATCGGCCCGAAGAAGTACGACGTGCCCTGGAAGAACCTCGAGCAGAGGGGCTGGATCGCCCAGGCCGTCTGCCGCGAGCTTCGCATCCCCATGCCCCGGGCCGCGCGGGTGGAGTACTCCGTCGCCTCCCGCGCCCTCCAGTACCGCCTGGCGGCGGAGAACCCGGCCAAGATGGGGGTGCTCCTGGACCTCGTCCACCAACATCGCGCTGATCGGGTCCTGATCATCGGCCAGTACCTGGGCCAGGTCGAGGCTATCGCGAAGACGGTCAAGGCGCCCCTCATCACCGGCCACACCCCAACCCGCGAGCGGCAGCGGCTCTATGACCTCTTCCGCCGCGGGGAGATCACGCTGCTCGTCGTGTCGAAGGTGGCGAACTTCGCCATCGACCTCCCCGACGCCAATGTCGCCATCCAGGTCTCCGGCACCTTCGGCTCCCGGCAGGAGGAGGCCCAGCGGCTCGGCCGCATCCTCCGCCCGAAGACCGACGGCGGCCGGGCGATCTTCTACACCCTTGTCTCCAAGGACACCCGCGACCAGGAGTTCTCAGCCAACCGGCAGCTCTTCCTCACCGAACAGGGCTACACGTACGTCATTCGAACGGCAGGGGACGGGGGACAGGGGACGGGGGACGGGAACGAGAACGGCGGCGACGAGTGACGGGAACCGCGCGTTCCTGTGGGGTCACATGACACATGGCACGTGGCACGTGACACGCCTTCAGTACCTCCGCCACCAGCGCCAGAAGGCCAAGCTGCTCACGAAGTTCAGGTCCGCATCGGGCCGACCGAAGGCACGGATGAAGCACACGATCGCCACGCCCGCCAGAATCGCGCCTCCCACAATACCGAACCTCATCAGCCACGAGACCGCGATCAGGGCGCAGACGATTCCCCCGACCACGCAGAGCACCCGCGTCCACTTCTCCGTGCGCGCCATGCGTGACGCGAACTCCTGCACCTCCGGCCCGGGCGCGTGTGGGGCGGCCCGCTCCTTGTGCTTCGCAGCCTTCCCCGGCCTGCGCTCGTAGAACACCTGCCCGCAGTGGCTGCACGCGTGGTCCGTCAGCAGCGCCTGCGTCCCGCACGCCGGGCACGTAACGTGCAGCGGCTCCGGCGGCTCGGGCGCCTCCGGCTCCTGCAGAATCCACGGCTTCTCGTGCGGCCGCTTGTCCGACAACCGCTTCGCCGGCATGGCAACCCCTCCCTCACCCGCCATGTCCCAGAGCCTATCCCGAAACCCGTGGCGCAGCCCTCCAGGGCTGCGGACGTTCCGGTTTCGGGATAGGCTCTTAGTCGACGCTGCAAGGTTGTTGCCAGCTGGCCTACCGCAACCGCACTGAGGTCGCGGTGTCCGCCGATCGGTACGCCCCCTCGATGATCTCCACCACCGCCCGACCGTCGACGCCCGTCACCTCCGGCGGGCGCTGCTCGAGGATGCTCTGGACGAACTCCCGCGCCTGCGCCTCGAAGGTCCGGTCCCGCGCATCGGGCACCTGGGTCTGGTCGTAGACCAGCTCCCAGTCCCCGACCTGCTTCCGCGCGATGCGGAGCTGCCCGTAAGTTCGGTAGTCGATGATCCCCTCGGTGCCCACGAGCTCCGCGCCGCACACCAGCCCCGCGAAGCTCGGCGACGGGGTGCACTGGCTCCACCAGAAGCTCGCCATCCCGTTCCCCACGAACCGGAGCTGTAGCATGCCCGCGGTCTCCATGGGGGCGTCGGTGCGGAACTGCAGGTCGGAGGCAAACACGGCTTCGCACTCCCCGGCGAACCACCAGCGGAGACGGTCGACCACCTGGCAACCGTGGCTGATGAGGTTCCCCCGCCCGGCCAGCTCCGGATCGGTATGCCACGAGCCGCCGGCGCCCTCGAGGCTGCCCGCCTTGACCAGGGTGTCGCGCACCATCCTCAGCTCCCCGATGGCTCCATCCTGGAGCAGCGACTTCGTGAGCCTTCCCGCCGGCCAGTACCGATGGCTGTGCGCGACCATCAGGTTCACCTTGGCGGCGTCAGCGGCGCGGATCATCCGATCGCACGACTCGACCGAGACATCCATCGGCTTCTCGACCATCACGTGCTTCCCGGCCCGCAGACACGGCAGCGCGTGGGCTGCGTGCAGAGCGTGAGGCGTCGCGATCACTGCGGCGTCGATGTCCTCCCGGTTGGCCATCGCCTGGGCCGATTCCACCCAGATCAGGTCGTGCGTCTCCGCCTTCCTCGCTGCTCGCGATCCGCACGCCACTGCGACTACCTTCGCCCCCGGCACGGCAGTGAACGCGCGCAAGTGGGTATCGAACATGTTCCCCGACCCGACGATGCCGATCCGCAGGTCACTCATGCTGGGCTGCCTCCGGCGGCGAGTTGGTCGCGTGGTGCCGCTGTGCGCCGCCAACCTCGCCCGCGCACGCCTGCTGGCTCCCGACCTTCCTCCGCTCGTGGGCTCCGACCTTCGCTGGCAGATGCTCCCGCCCGCCATCGGCGCTCCGGACCGCGCAGGACATGGGCCAGGTCCGCACGAACCTGGCAGGGAAACGGGACTGGACCCTTTCCGCCGACTTACAGGCGGAAAGGGGACTGTACCGTTTCCCGCCGAACGGGAAAGGGACTCCACCGTTTCCCGCCGACGTGCAGGCGGAGAGGGGACTGTACCGTTTCCCCGCACGAGGTGATGCCCATGCCGAGCAGTTGGGTGCTCGCGCCCGCACTCCTGCTTCTCTTCGCCCTCAACGCGTTCGGCGCTCAGCCCCCGGAGCCCTTCCGCCCGCGGCTCCTCTCCGTCACCCTCGACCGCGAGGCCGCCCGTCCTGGCGAGGTCATCCAGGCCACCTATCGCTGGCAGAGCGTCGGTGGGCCTTCCCGGTACGACTACCGCGTGTTCGTGCATCCCCGCCTCCCCGACCTCGCCGAGGGCGCTTACCCCATGTTCGGCGGCGACTACCCGCCGAACCGGCCTGTCCATCGCTGGCGAACGGGCGAACTCATCGTCGAGGGGCCACACCCGATCGTCCTCCCGCAGAACCCCCCGCCGGGAACGTACCAGTTGTTCGTCGGCATGTTCCGGCTCGACGGCCCCCGCCTCGACCTCGACAACCCCGACCGCCTCCGGCCCGGCCAGCGGTACTACGTGACGGACATCCGCGTTGCGGCCGACGCGCCCCAGGCGCCGTCGCCGGTGGCAGTAGACCTCGCGAAGCCGCGGGAGGTCGACGCCCCCGAGGGGCCCCCCCTGAAGGCAGGGGTGACGGTCGAGGGGAGCCAGGTCGCGGCCCGGCTCGCGGCCGACGCGCCCGTGCCGCTCAGCCTACGCGACAAGCGGACCGGCCGCTCGCTCAAGTTCGCCGGCGCGCTACCGGAGTTGCGCATCTTCCGCGAGGCTGAGGGCGACGAGGTTTGGCTCAGCGAGCAGGGCGGCCCGTGGACCCGTACCGAGCCCGCGACCGATCGCGCCCGATACGTCTGGAAGCCCCGGCTGGACGACAAGCTCGTGGGCGAGCTGTGGGTCGATGTGAGCGCCGAAGGCGATCGCCTCACCTGGCGCGTCGCCCACCTCTCGGAGCAGCCCGGGTACCCGATCATGGACCTCGTCTTCCCCGAGCTCGCGGCCGTGTCGGCCCCCGACGGCTGGATCGCCGTGCCGCACGATGCCGGCCGACTGCTGCGCCTGGGCGAGGTCGGCCCGACCCGCCTCGCCTGGCGGGTCGAGACCTGGCTGGTGCCCTTGGGCGCGGCGCTCATCGGGACCCGGCAGATGGCTGCCATTGTCGAGACCCAGTCCCTTGACGACCAGCTCGAGGTCTCCGTCGTGGGCGATGAGCCACGTGGGACGGCGGGCATCGCCCTCCTCCACCGCTACGATGCCGCCAGGCCGGAGCTCCGCTTCGTCGGCCAGACGGAACCCTCGTTCTCGCTTACCTTCCTGACTGGCGAGAACCTCCGCTGGACGGATGCCGCGGCCAAGATGAGGTCGCGGATCGCCACGCGCCCGAACCCCCTCTACCTCGACCGCGTCATCTTCAAGATCTTCCTCGACTCCCCCGGTAGCCAGGACTACACCACCTTCGCCGAGGCCCTCGACCTCATCCGCCGCGTCTCCCACCTCACCGGGGGCGCGAAGATGGTGGTGTACCTCGTCGGCTGGCAGTACCATGGGCACGACACCGGCTACCCGTCGGTAGACGTGGTGGACGAGCGGCTCGGTGGCGAGAAAGGGTTGGTCGACCTGATCCTCCAGGCGCGCAAGTACGACGCGCTCGTGGGCTTCCACGACAACTACGACGACGCCTACATGGACAGCCCCGCTTGGGACCCCGAGGTCATCTGCCGCGATCCTCGCGGGGATCTCATGAAGGGCGGCGTCTGGGCCGGCGGCCAGTCCTACATCATCAGCAACCTCAGGTACGCCAGGAAGTACGGGCTGAAGCGCGTCGATGACACGCTGCGCCGGTTCCCCATCCAGGGGTCGTACCACATCGACGTGCTCACCGCCGTCCCCCGGCGCATCGACTGGAGCCCTGAGTCGCCGGTCAGCTCGGCGGACAACCTCCGGGGCAAGCTCATGATCCTCGAGGAGTTCGCCCGGCACGGGGTCGATGTCACGAGCGAAGGGTTCGCCGCCCCCTTCGTCGGCCCGATGCGCCACTTCCGCTGCCTGATGCGCCGCCCCGATTTGCACGTCCCCGGCGAGCACCGAATCCCGCTCATCCCGTTCATCTACCACGGCTGCGTGACCTACGGCACCGACCCCTTCCAGGCGGGCGGCATACCCGAGGCCATCCTCTACGGCGCCAAGTTCGCCACCGACTGGACCAAGCACACGCCCGATGAGCGGATCACCGAGTTCTACTACCTCATCTCGCTCCCGTGGATCATGCTCAACGCGCGGATGATGAGCGACTACTCCGACGACGGGTCGGTCCGCCGCGTCACCTACTCCCCGGGTACCCATGTGGAGATGTCCACCGACAGCCGACACTACGAGGTTTCCGTCGACGGGCGCCTCATCGCCCGGGACTTCGCCACCTTCTGCCCTGTGGCAGACGGCACCTGGCGACTCTACAGCCGCGAGGGAGGGCGCATCACCTGGTCGCTACCCAAGAGATGGACGGATTCGCAACGCATCTCTGTCCGCGCCCTCCAGGCCGATGGCGAGGGGCAGGAGACGCCCTTCTCGGTCGTAGACAGCCAATTGGTGGTCGACGTCAGCGCGGGGGTGGGATGCCAGGTGGCGTGCAGGGAGTAGCCGTTTGCCGACCGAGAGCCCGCCTCGGCCGTGCCGGCCTTAGGTGGTACTGGTCCCGGACGGTGGCTCATCCTCGCCGTCGGCCAGGGCGCGTGCGGTCTGTTCGAGCATCTCCTGCCACGCCGGCTCCTGCACAGCGTACCGGGGGTCGTACCAGACCAGCTTCAGCCCGTGCTTCATCTCCGCGAAATGCTTCGACACGGTAGCCGCGCTCACATCGTACAGCCCGGCGACCTCGTCTCGTCCCTCGGGCCGGAAGTGCATCCAGCAACACGCGTAGTCCACCGCTGCCGCATACGACAGCGGCTTGCGCAGCGTCGGCTGCAAGGCTCGGACGGTGTCGCGGAACAGGCGGTGGCCGCCGAGCACCTGGCTCGGGTCAAAGCCCCGCGCGAGCATTTGGAGGCTTAGTGCGGCCAGGGCGATCTGCCGCCGCTGTTCGGGCGAGGGGGGCCCTGGAGGCGCCGAGGCCAGAGAGCCGGCCAGCTCCGCCACGGGGAAGGCCACGCCCACTGCTGCGGCCGTCTGAGCGACCGAGTCCACATAGACCAGCGCGGCCGCGCGTTCATCCGGCCCGGCCGCGTACAGCGCGCGGGGCGTCCAGTTCCCCAGCAGCGGCACCGGGACATCCGGCAGCACGGACGCCAGCGCGGTCACCGTAGCCAGGGCCAGGTCCCACTGCGCGACCGCCGTGGCGTCGGTCGCCTCGGTCGCGGCAAAGGCCACCGGCGGGCGGCTGCCTCTGAACGTGCCGCGCGCCAGACAGCACAGCATCGGGGGCAGGGCGCTGCCACAGGAACAGGGCCCGGTCTGCGCTGCCGCTGAGTCGAAGGGATCCATCGCTTCCATGGTCTCTCCTGACCCATTTCCCCGCAATCTCCCACTTATCCTTCTGGGGCAGGGATTCGGCTGGCCGGGACGAATGGTCCGCTGGCGGCCCGACCTCCTGCCGCAACGACCCTATGGGTACATCAACCAGCCAGCGATCGCCGCGAACGCGTGAGTGGGAACGGGTTCATCGGCTCTACGACGACCCCCAGGCGCCTCCTGAGGCCATCGTCAGCCGGATCGTGGCCGCGCTCGCGCCGGCCACGCGTCAGAGCATGGCGGACTCCGCGGTCGGCCGCTGCCTGGGCACGCTCACCAGCGCCGGCGCCGGCGTGCTGGCCGAGCCCTGGTCCATCGACCCCTCCCTTCCCGCGGCGGTGGACCTGGCCGCCGCCCTGCGGGCCGCGGCCGAGCGCGACATCGCACGGGCGAGGGTAGCCTCCCGTTTCGGCGAACTGGGGCTCGACGCCCTGTCCGCCGCTGCCCTGGATGTTGCTGGCGAGGCCCCCGACGCACCGGAGGCCGTGCGGGCCGCCCTGGCTCACTACGGCGAGCAGCGCAGGTTGCCCGATCTGGCCCGAGCCTTTGTGGCTCAGGACATGGCCTACGCCTTCCGGTACTTCGCCGAGCGTGATGTCCCGCCTCACTTGGGCGGACCCAGGCTTCGCACCGTCGCCGACGCGACCCGTCTGGTCGATGACATCGCGGGCCTCTGCCAGAGTACCACCTCTTCCCTGGAGTTCAGCGCGCTCGAGGAGCAACTAGGGCGAGCCGTGGGTGAGGGAGGCGCGCCCGGCCATCCGCTCTATCAAGCCGTAGCCGCCCAGGCCCTCCACGACAGCTTGCGGGCATTGGGAGGGCTCACCTGATGCCCGCGCACCGGCGAGTCGTCGTGGCTACCGGCCTCCCGCCGGACGCGCTCGGCCGATGGGCCGAGCACGGAACGCCCGACCTCACCCTCGCGCTCTCCGGCCCGCACCGCAACGTGGTCCTCGACCACGACCGACTTACCGCGCAGTTGGGGAGGGGACTCCCCGACCGACTCCTGGACCTCCTCGAGATCGCGCTGGCCGTGTACTCCGCTGACATCGCCTTCCCGCGCCAGGAGAACGAGGACTGGGTTCGGTCTACCTCCTTCCTTCTCCCCGTCCGCGATCCCGACACTTGGCAGCAGATCGAGCCGCAGCTCGCCGAGTTCCTCTATGTCCTCTCGCACGACGCCTATGTGTTCGAGTTCGAACGGCGGACTGGGGACCGAGGACCCAGGACTGAGGACGAGAGGCACCCGGCGGAGGCAGGCGGACCTCAGTGCGGGCATGACTGCGCCGCGTTGCTGTCGGGGGGGATCGACTCCTTCGCGGGAGCGACGGCGTTGCTTGCCACCGCTCGTCGGCCGCTGTTCGTGGCCCATCGCCCGCAGAACCCCGCGATCGTGACGGCGCAGGAGCACGTGCGGAAGGCCCTGGCCCGGCGCTTTGGTGCCGACACCGCCCTCGCCGCCATTCGTTGCGGGCCGGCGAGAACCCCTCGCCCCGAGTACCCCTACCCTCCGCCCGACGAGCGCGAGACCTCGCAGCGCACCCGCTCCTTCCTCTTCCTCTCCCTCGGCGCGGCGGCGTGCTGCGCCGCCGGGGTGGATACGCTCTACTGCCCGGAGAACGGCATCCTGTCGCTCAACGTCCCGCTCACCGAGGCGCGGGTCGGCGGCTACTCGACCGCCAGCACGCGCCCCAAGACGCTCGCCCGGGTCTGCTCCCTGTTGTCCGCTCTCGGCTTCCCGATCCGCGTCGAGAACCCGTTCGTCTACCAGACGAAGGCCCAACTCGTTCGCGATGTGCTCCGCCCTCACTTCACGGTTGCCGACATCCAGGGCGCCGTCTCCTGCTGGATGGCCGGGCGCTACTCGCGGCCGTGCGGGGGATGCATCCCCTGCCTGATCCGCGCCATCAGCATGGAGGCCGCCGGCCTTCCCCGCGAGGCCCATCTGGTCGATCCGCTCGCCACCGGCGGCGCCACCGGCCCCGAGAGCGCCACTCGCGCCAACCTGGTCGACCTCCTCACCTTCACCCATCGCTTCCGGTCTCTCGACGATATCAGCCTGCTCCGCGCCTATCCGATGCTCCTCGAGCTTCCCCCCGAGGTCTCGACCCGCGCGGCGGTAGCCATGCTGAAGCGGTTCGCCGAGGAGGCCGCAACCGCGTTGGCAGGGGATCGCGAGTAGCACAACCGGCGGGGAGGCTATTGCGCGGCGCGCGTCTCCTTGGGAGCGCGTCGGGGATGACAGGCGAGGTCGTTCCGGAGGTCGCGTAGGCCCAATACTGTTCACATAGGCGAACGCGCGCGCCAATATGCCGTAGCTGGGAGCGCGGACGCCCTCGTCCGCAATGCCGTCTGCCTCTAAGTGAGCAGTATTGCGCGTAGGCCGGTCGGTCCTCCGACCGGCGACGCCGCCCGTGCCGTTTGGTCCTCAGTCCTCGGTCCTCAGTCCTTCGAGCAGCCCCTCCTGCCAGAACGTCGGCTCGTAGCCGCGCTCCGCGACCCACTTGATGGACGTCTCGACCTTCTCGAGCACATTCGGCTGGTGGTAGAAGAGCTCCTGGCGGAAGTACTGCTCGTGGATGAGCAGCTCCATCATGTCGAGCCGGTGAGGGTTCAACTCGATGTCGTCGAGGTACGGCACGATCTCGGCCAGCGTCAGGCCGTTGACCACGGCATCGCACGAGATGAAGACGATGTCCTCCTCGAAGTCCTTCCACGCTTCACGCTCCGCGATGTGGGCGCCCAGCTCCTTTGAGAGATAGTACCGGGTGAAGCTCGCGTCTGGCGCCGAGGTCACGAACAGACCGAGCAGCCCCTCGATCCCTCTCTCCCGCAGGGCGCGACAGGCCTCCCGCGGCGCCTCGGCCCAGTGCACCGTGGTGAAGGTGCTCGTGACCTCCCGGCCCGCGAACCGGTAGATCTCCTCCATCACCAGCTCGAAGTCCCGCGCCATCTGCTGGTAGGTGGCGTCCTGGTAGATCCGGTCCGGCTTGTCCTGAAGCGCATGGAAGCTCAGCCGCAGCCAGTCCGCATTCGCCTGCCACTCGTCCCGGTACCGCTCGGGGAACTGGCTGAGGTTGAACGTGTGCTCGACGTCCTGGTAGTAGAGGTTGATGTGGACCTTCGTCCCGTACTCCTCGTGCATGCGCCGCCAGAAGGCCAGGTACCTGTGATCGAAGAGCGAGGGGTACGCCGCCGGGTCCTGCGCGATGTCGCGGAGGAAGAGGATGTTGTCATCGAGCGAGAACCGGTAGCGCTTCTTGCTTCCCTGGTCCCAGAGCACCGTTACCGTATCACGCCCGCTCCCATCCGCCAGTTCGGCCACGAGGTCGGTCTTCGCCTCCGTTAGGGCCACCTTCGCCCGGAACAACTGCCCCTCTCGCTCGGCCACCTTCCCGTTGACCTTGACCTGCGCCGCCTCCGGCGCCTCACCGAAGACACCGATGGCAAGCTGCCCGTCCTTCTCGATGCCGTCGTGACGGTTGAGGATGTCACCGTGGATGGGGGAAATGATCTTCACGGTTGATGCCACGGGAAAGGCCTCCTTCGCGGAGACAGCGTTCCAGGTTCCAGGTTGCGCCGTAGCGGCGGGGCTTTCGAGTCGGGGGGCTGGGGCTCCTTCTCGGGGCAAGCGGGGTCCTGCGAGGGGGGCAACCACACGCTGCCAGGCACTGAACCCAGCTTGCCCCACGCTCCAAACCTGAACTGGGCTATCTGCTTGACTCAGGTAACGCTACTGAAGCAGCGGCGCTTCCCGGTGCAGGCCTCACTCCTCCGGCTGAAGCGAGAAGCTGTACGGATAGCGGAGAGTGAAGCTGCCCCCTTCCTTGACAAGCTCCCCGTAGCAGTGCACCGGGATGCCGGCCTCATAGGCCTTGACCGCCCGCTGATGGTCCGCAGTAGAGAGTTCCACCCTCACCTTGTGGAGCTTCCCGTCTATGAGGCACGCGAGCCATACGGGGCCCTGCAGCATCTCCTGCTGCAGGTCCCGCCGCAACTGCGCTACGTAGCCGGTGATCTCGGTCGGCTCTGGGGCGGTCTCCTTGAACCGTCGACTGGCCTCTCTGATGACCGGGAGCAGGCTCCCCGGCACCCGCACATCGCTTGGCGCATCACCCGGCGGCTTCCATGTGCGGGCCCAGGTTACCCGTACATCAAGTCCGCTCCCGCCCGAGAGCTGGGTCATCTCCGAGACCGCATCGCACAGATTGGCACTCACTCCCTTCTCCACGGACGCCTGCAGCGGCTCGAAGTCGTCCGTGGCTGCTGCGCGAAGGGCGGCGGTTCGCAAGGTCTCAAGGGCCAGTGTGAGTGTCCTGGTGACCCGCCGGGGGAACGGATCATCGATCGCGCCCGCCGCCATATCCGGCAAGGGCAATTGGGCGAATGCGGGTGGCACGGGCGACAGCACCGTGAACACATAACTACCGCGTTCGCTGGGTCCGAGTTCAACCGTATCCAAGTACTCCTCTGCCTCCTCAGGCTTGCGAGTCCGGAAGTATGACCGCGGTCCCATTGCCGCACACGCCGCGGCTAGCATCATGGCCCTCACCTGCTGGAGGAAGGGCACCCCGACCTCGATCGGGACGGTCCCGTGCGCGTTCCTCCCTGGGTGCATCGGGACCCGAACAACGTCCGCCGATGTGAGCAGGAGGTCGCTCAGGATGTCTAGCTGGGACCGTCTCTCAAGGAGTTCCAGCGTACGCAACGCCTCGCCGATGCGCGGCGGGTAGTCCCGGAGTTCGCTGTCAAGCGGAAGCAGTATCTCGAACTCCTCATTCTCCTCGGAACGGCGAATCCATACGGCCGCCTTGTCGCCAACCTCGTAGGAGCGCCTCCATCCACTCGCACGCAGGTAGGCGGCAGTGTCGAGGGGGCTGACAGCCCTCAAGGCATCGGGGTCGTTGACGGTGGCGATCATGGAGCACCTCCCTGGCCGACGGTATCGAGGATTCCCTGTAGGGCCTCGACCGTGAACAGTTGGTGGCGTGGCAGGGGAACCGTGATATTGTCCTTGTTGTCCGTCGGAGGCCTTCCGCGAAGCGAGGCCCAATACCCGCATCGCCTCATGGCGAGCTGATCCTCGGACTGCTCGATCCAATCGGCGGTATCGTTTGGAACGAACACCACGACGAGGATGCGGGGCACCGCTACTCGCTCGTCGCGCAACGCGTCGTAGGTCTCTATGTCCACCGCGAAGCGTGGCGAATCGCGGTCCGGGCAGTCCTCGGTGCACTTCAACTGAACGTCTACGTTGGGACTGATGACCTTGGCCCCACCGCCAGGCCATCGGATCGTCCAGTCGATCTTGTCGACATCAGGTATCAGCTTCGAGCACTGGCAGCCTGCAACGGCCGCCACGGCCCGCAGGTAAGCGTCGCTGAACTGCTCCTTGAGCAGGTTGAGGGGCACACCGGAGGGCATTGGCGTTCACCACCTCGGAGACCGACCGCCTCAGGAGTTCGCCGCAGAGCTTACTAGGTCCTGCCGACCCCGTCCCTTTTCGACGCGTTCACTGCCTGCTCCGTCAGGTACACTGTCACCATTCTGGCCTCGAAATCTCGACTATCCTGATCTGGGACAACCCGCATTACTGCCCGATTGCAGCCGAAAGTGAATCGCGCCTCGCCATGTCCTGCCTTTCGGTGGGCCCCCCTCGATACTTTAGTTTCGTTTCCGGATCAACCTGACTCACCCGGATGGCCCAGAACCTGAAACGCCTTTGCCGTCACTGCACCAGGATCGCCCAGTGCCTTGCCGGTCCCCAGTGGCCGGCGCCGTCGAGCGCCCGCAGGTGGAAGTAGCTCATGCCGGAGGGAAGGCTGGGGAACTGCGCCGAGGGGGTAGCGCCCAGGTTGGTCTCGGCGGGCACCGTGTTGGCCGACTGGTCGATTGCGGTGCTGTAGCCCGCGATCCCGGTCGTGTCGGTGGCCGACCAGGAGAACGCCGCCGCGTTCGGCCCCGCGGCGCCCACCACCACATTGTCCAGGTTCATCTCCGCGCCCGCCGGGAGGGTGCCGCTTCGGTGGTAGAGCCCGAGGTAGCTCACCGTATAGTACGCCCCCAGGCCCCGCTGCGCCGCGCGGGTCGAGATGAGCGAGTGCAGGTTGTAGGTGCAGTGGTGCCACTGACCATCGGCCTGGACGGGGATCGCGTCGGACTGCCCGCCCGCCGTCTCCGTCAGCTTCACGATCAGCACTTCGCTGTAGAAGTAGACGAACATGTCGACCGTGGTGCCCGGCGGGATGCGGTAGTCAAAGGAGAGGTACGGGTACGATGCGGTGCTGTACGGGGTGGTCACCAGATACACGGCCATGTTCCCCCCGGCCGTGCCCTGCACGATCTTCAGGCTCTGCCCCGTGCCGTCGGGCGATGAGGAGTCCAGGGCAATCTGCGCCGAGGAGCTGCCGCCATACGGCTGCACCTGGTCCGTGCTGCCCTCGAAGGACTGGTACAGCAGCGTCGCGTGCGTGGGGCAGCTCAGGCTCGCGATCGGTGGCGGCGCCGCGTCCTTCGAGTAGTCCATCGTCCACGTCCACGCGGGCAGGCTCGACGCCGGATTCCCCGCGTAGTCGGCCGCGGCGAGCAGCTTCACCGGCACCGCCTGGCCGTTCCCGAACACCGCCGGCGCGGGGGACACCTTCTCGCAGTCCCACACGAGCTGCCCGGCGGTGCTGTTGTAGACCAAGCCGCTATTGTCCACCGTGTAGGGTGTGCCGCCGACCTCGAGCTTGATGCTGCGCGGATCGACCCCGGCCATCCCCGTATCGGCCAGACTGAGCACGACCTGCGACACGGCCGTCGCCGCTCCGTTTGCCGGCGAGACCCCGCTCGCCGCCGGCGGCGCATCGTCGATCAGCAGCCGGGTGTGCGCCGTCGCGCTCCAGTTCCCCGCCCGGTCCGCGACCCGCGTGTGCAGCCACGCCTGGCCGGCCGGGACCTCCGGCAGGACGATCTCCTCCTGCTTCGTCGTCGCCACGGCCGGCGGCTCGGTGCTGGGTGAGGCGTCGATGAGGGTGCTTAGCCCTGCGATCCCGCTCACATCGGCCGCGGCCACCTTCAGGCTCATCCCTTGCGGCGCCGCGAACACCGGCGCGATGGCGAAGTTGTCGAGGTTGTAGAACTGGTGCTGGATGTTCCCGTAGCTGCCGGCGTCGAGGAACATGAGCGCGCTCACGATGTACCCCGGGGAAGCCGGGATGGCCTGTCGCAGCAGCTCGTACAGGTTCACCTCCGCGTGGTGCCACTGGTCGTCCGCCTGTACATTGGCGATGGCGCCGATCTTGTTCGCCCCGTCGTTGTTGGTGAACTGCACGCTGTAGCCGGTGCCGTTGACGGCGACGTAGAGATCGATCCGCACCTCGGGCCGCAGCTTGTAGTCGAAGGAGACGATCCGGTAGACGCCCGCATCGAAGGGCTCCGGCCGCACCACCGCCCCCATCGCGCCGCTGCTCCGCGGGTTGTAGACCCGCAGGCTGCACTTGCCCGAGGCGGCCGTGGCGTCATCAACGGTCAGCGAAGCGCAAATGCTCGCCGCGTAGGCCGTCCATTCGCCCAGCCCACCCTCGAACGTGTCGTAGCACAGGTACTGCCGCGGTACGCCTACCACCGGCGTGCTCGGCGGCTCCTTGTCGAGCTTCGGGTCGAAGCTGAACTGCCACCGATACGGCTGCGCGAGGGCATTGCCGCGCCAGTCGGCAGCCCTCGTCAGCGCCAGCTCTACCGCCTGCGCGCCGTCGAGCGAGACCCCCGCCTCCGCCAGCCGGACGTTGACCGTGCTCGTCTCCGGGTCGAAGGACACGCCCGGCGAGCCCGCGCTAAGCTCGCGGTCGTTGACCGCTACTGCCACCGATGCCGGATTCACGCCCGATTCGCCGTCCGCCAGGCTCACCCTCACCGTCTCCGGCGCCGCCCTTGCCTCCGGCTCGGGCGACACCGCGACGATCGTCGGCGGAACGGTATCGACCAGGATTTCGTGGTCGTAGACCGGCCCCTTCGTCCCATCCGGCAGGATCGTCCGAGCGTGGAGGTAGTGTGCCCCATTCCCCAACCCCGCGAGCGCCACCACGCCATCGGTGCCGTCTGGCTTACCGTCTGGTTCCGCCACCGGCGAGTCATCGACCACGTAGTCGAAGCTCACCGGGCCTGGCGGCGGGGTCGGCGCCGGCGTGCCGTCAGCCTCCTCTGCCGGAGGCGGCGGCGCGGCGGCAACCTGCACTTGCCCGTCCGCCGGCCCAGCCCCGATCAGCCGGAAGTTGTCGAGCCGGTACTCGCACAGCGCCGGGTTGCCGCCGAAGCCCGCCAGGATGTAGTCGCGCGTCGTATCCATCCCGAACCACACGTCGCTGACCTCGAGGCTCGCCGCCTGCGGGTAGAAGCGCCGCAAGGCCGCCAGCAGATCGAGATCGACGTGGTGCCACTTGAGGTCCGCCTGCACGTTGGGGATGGTGGCCAGGCGCTCCGCCCGGTCGCTGGGGTATTCCGGAGCAGTGAAGATGATCTCGTACGGCGTGCCCTGGGCCGTGAGCTGGATGTTCGCCTTCAGGTCCTTCGGGATGCGGTAGTCAAACTGCAGGCGGTTCAGCTTGACTGCGTCGAACGACCGACTGACGGCCGTGGCGCCGAAGCTACCGCCCGCGTTCTCGTTGACCAGGCGCAGACACTTGCCGTGGCCGTCGGCGGTCAATGGGTCGAGGGCCAGCAGCGCCCCCTGCTCCCCATCGCGCTGCTTCCACTCGCCGAGGTCATGGTCGAAGGTGCAGTCCATCGACGGATGCGTCGCCGAGCTGAAGCTGATGAGCGGCGCCGCGGGCGGCGGCTCGGCCTCTGCCAGGTCGAGAGCGTACGGCGGTGGTGTGCACTCCTCCTGGGGTCGCTCCGTCTCGTAGTACAGCTTGACCCGCGGGATGAGGATGCCGTTGTCGAACGTCCACAGCGCGACCCGCCCGCCGGGGAGAGGGTCTGGGTCCTGTGCCTGGAGCGCCAGCTTGTTGTCAAAGAAGAGGTAGAGGAGCTGGCCGCGCTTGACCGCTCGCACCTCCCACCACCGCCGATGCCACGACCACGTCCCCGGCATGCCGTCGAGCAACGTCACCGGTCGGTAGGCGGGGTCGTTGGTCTCGGCCAGGACCTGCGTCCCCTTCATGATCCTGGTGTACGAATCGCCCCAGCCGCCGACGATGAACGAGTACCCGCTCGACAGGTTCCGCCCGTCCCCGCAGATCGTGAGGTTGAAGTCGGTCGTGTTCCGGTAGCCGCCCTCGCCGAGCACGTTCATCTTGTTCGAGATGTACGTCTCGACGGTGATGTCGCCCAGGAACTCGTGCCTGTTCCAGATCGCGGCGACCTCGGCGCTCTCGCCGCCCATGAAGTTCCAGTCGGGCGTGCAGCTCCACCGGCTGCGGACCCGCCAGTCGCCCGTCTCCATGACCCAGTCGGTCGGCGCCGTGCTGAAGGTGTAGTCGTAGATGTGCGGCGACTCGACTCTGATCTGCGAGCGGTCGACCGTCAGGTCTCCCTCCACCTCCAGCGCCACCGCGTGGTGCGCCGGCTCGTCCGCTGCCGGCTTCGGGGGCGTAAGTCGGCGGACTCCCTCCGCCGCCGGCGCGTGGCCGCTCGACAGCGCCACCGCCTTCCGGTACGCCGCCAGCGCCTCCCCCAGCCTCCCGCTCCGCTCCAGGGCCGCACCCAGCCAGTACTGGGCATCGGCCCAGTCCGGCTTCGCCTCGACCACCTGCCGCAGCGAGTGCTCAGCCAGCGCACAGTGCTCGGCGCCGACGGCCGCCTGCCCCAGCCAGAACAGAACCGCGAGGTCATCCGGCTTCCCGACCAGCAGCTCCCTCAGCGCCGCCTCGGCCTCCGCGCACTTGCCCTCCTTCAGCAGCGCCTTCGCGCTGTTGAGCGAGGTCCCGTTGGCCCAGGCGGCGCCACATGCCGCACTCAGCAGAGCCAGGAGCATCAGCGAGAACGTGGGGATGCCGTGAGCGGGAGCGCGGGCGTCTCGCCCGCAAAGCCCTTCGCCTCGTGCGGGCGAGACGCCCGCGCTCCCGCTGACGGCCCCTCCAGAGAGATGGAGGCTACCCATTGCCTTCGACCTTGCTGTCCGATGGCTCGCCGGCGGACACCCCGACCGGCCCGTGACCCTCGCGGTAGGCGACGACCAGCTTCCCATCCACATACGCCACCATGTACGTCCCCCGGCGACCGGCATGGACCTGGCACGTGCCCGAGGCCGCATCGATTTCGGTATCGCCCTGCGCCACGGTCTTTCCGTCCCGCAGTAGCTCCAGGTGCACCTTGGGCGAGCTCGCCTCCGCGCTGAGCACGAGGTCATACCCGCCGCCCGGCCCCGTCTGGTCGCCCTCGATCGTCACCTTGACCTTCCCCGCCGCCGTGCCCACTCCGCTCACCGGGAACGCTATATCGACCGGCTCAAAGTACTCCCCCTTGTTCCAGTTCATCCCCACCTTTTGCGGCTGGGTCGACTCGCTCCCCACCTGGAACCACCCCTCGGCGGGGTTGGCGAACTGCTCCTTCATCTCCGCATCGCTGACCATTGTCGCGGGCAGCGTCGCCGGCACGTAGCCCGGCGGGAAGGTCACCTTGACCTTGTCGAACAGGGCCCGGCTGCCCCGATCGCCCCACACGCCCACCTTGCCCGCGAGCCCGACCGGTAGCAGCGCCTCGACCGACCGCCGGCCGTTGACGGAGACCGAGGCGTAGTCCTTCCCCGCGCGGATCACCACCGTGGACCAGTCCCTCGGCAGCTCGGACGGCGCCTCGTCCATCACGCTCTCCGTTCCGCCCGCGACCTGAACGAGCTGCTGCTTGCCCGACCGAACGCGCCACAGCCAGTAGTCGCTCGAGCCGGCCCAGTAGAAGCACAGCCCGAACGGTCCGCCGCCGGGCTTCACCTGCGCTTCGTACTCGTAGTCCGTCCACGTCGCCCGGCCCGCCACGGCCAGCCCCGCCGGGTCGCCCCTCTTCGTCAGCACCGTGCCGCCGGACTTGCCCGCGGGAACGGCCTGCCACTCGCCCTCCACCGCCTGCCAGCGGGCCGCGCCGTGCTGCTCGAAGTCGTCGGCGAACTTCCTCTGCTCCCCGGCCTCCGCGTCATCGAAGTAGATTGTCTCGCAGTTCGCCGCGTACAGGCCTATCGGCCCCTGCGCGAACGTGTCATCGGTCAGCGAGAAGATCGGCGCATCGTCGAAGAACGCCTCGATCCTCGAGCCCGCAAGCGCCACCTTGAGCCGGTACCACTGCCCCGTCGGCACCGGCTGGGCGCGCTGGGCTAGCACCTCGTCTGTGCCGCCGGCGAGCTTGTCGAGCTTGAGCAGGGCGCCGCCGTCCGCCTCGCGGCTCCCGAAATCCACCGAGAAGAGATAGCAGTTCGCCGCGTCCTGCACCCGGAAGGCGAGCCCTGCCGTCCCCGGTCCGGGCGCCCGCACGGAGACCGCGCACTGGTAGTCGTCCCAGAACACGTCGCCCGCCGTTGCGAGCGCCGGCGATGCCGGGTGAGCGGCGAAGGCGAACGAGTTCGCCGCGCGCGGCACGAACTTCAGCTTGTCGACCAGGGCTGTGTTCTCCCACTTGCCGGCGACGATCTGCCACTCGCCGGTCGCGTCGGCCTGGTCGCGCATGAAATCGTCGGTGAACTCCGGCGGCGCCCACGGCTGGTAGTAGACGTTCGCCTGATCCACCACCCCCGCCGGCGCCGCGATGCTCAGCCTCCCCGGCGTCGCCTCCTGCCAGATCCTCACGAAGCTCCGTGTCCCGAGCAGGATGCCCGCGCCGTCCTGCCGCCGCCGCAGCGTGAGGTCGATCTTCCCCTGCTCGCCGAGTTGCTGCGCGCTGAGAGCGAGCGATGCCAGCCCCTGCTCCTTCCCGCCTTGCACACGGACGAAGCTCAGCTCATCGCGCTTGATCCGCAGCTCGAGCCGGTCGCCGTTCGCCTGCTCATCGAAGCGCACCGCGGCCGTGGCGTTCGCATTGTCGCCCGCGAACGTCACCGGCGCCTCGAGGTTGAACTCGGCATCCGCCGCCGCTTCGACCACCGTCACCGGCGGCCCGGCCGGCGTCGGCGCGCCTGCATCCTGCGCGTGCGCCAGCGTGGCGGCGAGGACGATGTGGGTGAGCAAGAGGGGGGACATCCTGGCGCAGAACCTGGCCTTCCGGGTCAATGGCAACCTGAGTGGGCGCCCACCGCAACCCGCGCCCGGGAGCCCGCCCAACGTGGATTACTAATGACTTCAGACAGGCAAAGGTTCCAGAGGTCACATCTGATGACGCGCGCGGCCCGCCGCCTACCCCACCCGCCTCTCCGCACCGGTCTGGCAGGAACTCAACCTCGCGCGGCGAAGGTACGGGTGATCAGAGGACGCCCTGCTGAGGCCACGTGTGTGTGGTGTCACCGGCCGGCCGGATTCCTCGCCTTCCCATAGGAGGAGAACGATGACAGCTTGGACCCTGGTCGTCGTGCTACTGGCTGGTGCGGCCACGTCCGCGCCCTGTCAGGACCTCGCCCTGCCCCAGACGCTTCTCGAGGCCCAACGGGACATCGAATACGCTGATCTGCTGAATGCGGCGCAACTCACCACGGAGCAGCTCGATGCGCTTCTGGAGGCCCAATCGACGATGCAGGCTGAGGCAGCTCTCGGCCCGGATGAGGCCGCCGCCCTGGCTGAGATCCGGTGGAGTATCCTCCGCGGTCTGTCGCGGGAGCAGGCCATGGCCGCGCTGGGCGCTCGGCAGCAGGTCGTGGGCCAGGCGCAACAGCGCCTCGAGCAACTGCTGCAGACATCGGCGACGAACCTGGCGAAGCTGCTGACGCCGGAGCAGAGGAGCGCGATCGCCTGGACGGGCACGCCGGCGCACGCGTTCGACGGTGTGGTGGGGAATCTCGGCAACTGGCGGGCGGCGCCGGACGCCCAGTGGCAGCAGATTCGGGCGCAGGTGAGCCAGATGATCGCCCAGATGGCCGCTCAGGCGGACCCCACTGCCAAGGTGACCCCCGAGCAGGTCGGCGCGCTGCTCGATGCCGCCCGGGGCCTGGATGACCAGGCCTTCGAGGCCAAACGCGCGACGCTGCCCAGGGAGTGGGCGCAGGCGCTCATGCCCGGCATCATCGCGCGCCTCGCAAACCCGCAGTTCCAGGAGCAGCAGGTCGGCATGGTCCTGCGGCAACTGCTCACCCATGAGCGCGGCCAACTCCTGGTGCAGGCGAAGCGGGACGCCCTCGGCGCCCCATGACGGCAAGGTCACCTCTCCTACAACAGCGGGATCGGGGATTGCGGACTGCGATTCGGGGCCGTGCGACCAACCCCTGCCCTCAGCGGCATGGCTTCCTGGCGTGAGCCACGCGGCAGGAGGACGCCGTCCCCGCTCCGAAATCACCCACTGGTGGTTACCGCAGGAGACTCGCGCACGAGGGCGGCTTTCCCATGGCTCCGCGACATCGCCCACTGACTACTGCACACCGTTTCCTCCCGCCATTGGCGGGCTTCGGGTTGGCGCTGATGCTCCTGCTCGCCCTGATGGGCTGCGGATTCGACTGGCAGGGCGACCCCGGCTCACTCACGATCCACAGCACGCCGCCAGGCGCCGCCATAAGCCTCAACTGGGGCGATACAGGACAGGTTACCCCTTGCACGTTGACCAACCTGGGGCTGATACGCTACGACATCAAGCTGGAGCTGGAAGGCTACCAACCCTACGAGACCTCCGTCGAGCTTACCGCCCACCGGAAGTCCGCGACGGTGAACGCAACCCTCACGCCTCTCTGACCGGGGGACACCGCACCGATCTGCAGCCTGCCCGCGCCCCCTACTGCACCATCTCGCTCCGGCTCACCGTGATCGCCGCCAGGGGCTGCACGGGGCACTTGGCCTCGCAGATTCCGCAGCCGGTGCACTTCTCCTCGTCTACCGCGGGGCGGCGCTCTCCCTCCAGGTTGTGCCACTTCACCGCCTTGTAGGAGCACTGCTCGTCGCACACCAGGCAGAGCTTGTAGAACCTCCCCCGCCGCCAGGCGAGGCACCGGTTCTGATCGATCGCGGCCAGCCCGATCTTGATGTCCGGCTTCTCCTCGGCGGTGAACGCGATCAGGGCGCCGCTGGGGCAGACGTCGCCGCACGCGGTGCAGTTCCGCTCGCACCACCCGGCCTTCGGCTTCAGGATCGGGGTGAAGACGCCGTCCCACCCGGACTCCACCACCGCCGGCTGCAGGCCGCCGGTCGGGCAGGTCTTCATGCACTCGCCGCACCGCAGGCAGAGCGCGCGGAACTGCTCCTCAGGCATCGGGTCCAGTCTTCCGCGCCTCCGGAGGATTGCCCCCGGCGGGCGGATCAGCTTCGGGTGGTTCTCGACGCGGGTCAGCATCGTGCTCGCGGCCAGGCCGTACACCAAGCCCCCACCCAGCGCCTGGATCGTCTGCCGCCGCGTCACATCCACCTCCCGCCTGGCCCCCTTCGGCATCCAGTGGAAACCGATCTCCGAAATGCCCGGCTCCTTGCAGGTGATGCAGTCGAAGCAGAGGATGCACTCGGGGAGCTTGGTGGTCGCCGGCTCTTCCGGCGGGATGGCGCCCATCTTGCAGTCGCGCACGCATAGCTTGCAGCCGACGCACTCGTCCTTCACCCGGCGCTTGATCGTGCCGAACCGGCCGACCAGCCCAAGCAGCGCCCCGAGCGGACATAGGGATCGGCACCAGTACCGCCGGCTGAGCGCGCCCAGGCCGATGATGGTGGCGAAGCACAGCGCCGCGATGAGGCTGAGGTTGAAGTGCGGCCGCAGCCACGGGTCCCAGTACAGATTCAGCGCCCGGAGCTGCGACCGCCCCTCGATGGCGATCAGGTTCTGCCCCATCGCCGTGAGCGGGTACAGCACCAGGGCGAAGGTGCGGGTCAGGAGGGGAATCGGGTCCAGGAACCAACCGATCTGAATGCCGAACACCGCCGACCCGAGCACCGCGGAGAGCAGGACGAACTTCAGCCAGGGCCGGTTCGCGGCGGCAAGGCTGCGCTTCCGCCTCCGCCAGAGGACCGTATCCCCGATGTCCACGCACGTCCCGAGGGGGCAGATCCACCCGCAGAACACTCGCCCGAGCAGCACCGTCGCCGCCAGGATGGCCACCGCACCGGCTACCATCCCGAAGTGCATCGGGTATCGGCTCACCAGCGCCGTGGCCGCCGCCAGCAGGTCCATCTGAAGGAAAAGGTCCGATGGAACCGCGCCGGCGCCCTTCCCATGGTACTTCGCCTGCGTCAGCAGGTACACAAACAGCGCGAGGCACGCGATCTGCACGCCTCGCCTAATCCACACCCAGACCATGTCGAACGGCCTCCTGAACGGCAGGTGACGGGTTACTGGTGACAGGAGCGGCACCGCCAGCCAGGCCGTGCGGTCCGACTAGTCACAACGCCCGCCGAGCGCGGGGTGCTCCCTCCGCGGGTCGCCGCCCCGTTGTCACCTGGGCCAGTTGCAGAAGTCGCGTAGGCCGGGCGTCTCGCCCGGCAGAGCCGCTGATAGCGCTGTCGCCGGGCGAGACGCCCGGCCTACGCGACTTGTGAAACCACCTCACCTGCCCGAGCTGCCGAACCCCCTCTCCCCTCGCTCGGTCGCGTCCAGCTTGGGGACGGGGCGCAGTTCGGCCCGCGTTACGGGCGCGATGACTAGCTGTGCGATCCGGTCGCCGCGGCGGATCACGAACGGCTCCCGACCCATGTTCGCCAGGATGACCTGCACCACGCCGCGGTAGTCGGAGTCGATCGTGCCCGGCGCGTTCGGTATCGTGATGCCGTGCTTCGCCGCCAACCCGCTGCGCGGACGAATCTGGGCCTCGTATCCCGGTGGGACCGCGATCCGCAGCCCCGTGGTGATGAGCGCGATGTCGCCGGCCTGCAGGATGATCTCACCCTCGATGGCGGCGCGCAGGTCCATCCCCGCGCTACCGGGGCTCGCATAGGAGGGGAGGTTGAGTCCCTCCGCCTCGGGAAGCACCTCGACGTCAACCCAGACGGGTTCGCTCACGGCAGTCACCATCCCGATCGGCCGGCGTGGGGCGCCGACGGCGCGGTTGTTGCGGTCACTTGTGCCTCGCCGTACGTTCCACTTCCGAGCCGTAAGGCCTCTCCGTGTGGTGGCGAAGGCGTAAGTCTACGGCTCGGCGAACTGGGAACGGGCCGACGGCCGTACGCTGTTGAAGTTCAGGGCACTACCCACTCAGCCTGGCCTACGGCACTACGGACTGGCTTGGTCTCGATCGCGCCCTCACGAGACCGGGCGGTGGTCTGCCTGCCGCGTGGAGGATGCAATGGAGTTTGGCGTCATCGCCAGCTGCCTCGCCGACTACTCCTGGAAGGACTCCCTGGATGCGGCCTGGCGCCTGGGTTGCGAGGCCATCGAGCTCGACACTCGGCCCACGGCCCACCACAGCACCTGGTCACCCGACCGGGACCCCGAGGTGGCGCTGGCGGAACTCAACGACCTCGGCCTGCGGGTCGGGGCTGTCGTCTCCTTCGCCGACTTCCTCCAGGAAGACGACGCGGCGCTCGAGCGTGAGGTGGAGGAAGTCCGCGGCATTCTTGACCTCGCCTTCCGTCACCGCGCGGAGGTTGTCCGCCTGGCACCCCCGCAGCCGAAGACCTCCATGTCACGTGAGGCGATGCTGGCCGCCTATCAGACCGGCTGCGGCCGTGTGCTCGAACACGCGGAGCAGAACGGCATGTTGATCTGCATGCACCACGATGCGGAGTTGCTCGGAAGTCCGGACGCTCTCCTGCGCCTCGTCGAGGACTCGGGCTCGTACAACCTCCGCGTCGCCCTCGACGTCGTGGAGCTTCTCCGGGCACTGCGCGATGTCGACGCGGTCCGGGATGCCGTCGTCCGCCTTGTGCCGCACACTGCCCACGTCATCCTCCGCGACGCCCGTCTTGACTGCGACACCGGCGAGCTGGTTGAGGTGCCGGTGGGGGACGGCCAGTGCCCCGTCGAGCTGGTCGTCTCGGACCTGATGAGCAAGGGCTTCTTCCGGCCCTTCTACGTCGGCTACTATGCCGACGGCGACGTGGTCCAGGCGGTCAAGCAGGGCATCGACTACTTCAGGGAGCTGCCGAACCGGTTGCTCGAGGAGGCGGGATGGCTGTGAAGCGCGTCAACCAGGCCGACGTTCAGCCGATCACGGTCGAGCAGGGCGCCGAGGGCGTTCGGATCCAGTGGCTCCTCGACGAGGCCATCGGCGCGCCCAGTTTCAGCATGAGACGGTTCGAGATCGCGCCCGGTGGCCATACGCCCCTCCATCACCACCCCTGGGAACACGAAGTCTACATCATCTCCGGGAGGGGCGCCGTGGTCGCCGGCGACAAGGAGACGCCACTCAGGCCCAACGATGCCGTCCTCGTTCACCCCGATGAGACGCACCAGTTCAGGGCGGCGGAGGACGAAGCGCTTGTGCTGCTCTGCCTTGTGCCCAATGGCCCGGCAACGTGCCGCTAGAGCCGCGAGTGCGGACCCGTGGGTTATGCTCGGGAAGTCCCCGCCGTTCGGGACTGGCCCGCATTCTGCTGTCGAGGCAGAATACGAGGGCTGTCCCCCGTTGGAGGGGCCTTCTCAACACAACCCGTGTGTCCGCACCCCTAGAGCGTCGGGCATGGGCGGACCCGCCCGTTCGCCCCGCCGTGCCTGGCGATGCCTTGCACCTCGGCCATGGAGACCCTACGTCGCCGCCCTCGCCGTGACGTTCGTCCTCCTGTCGGCGACCCTCGCCTTCGCGCAGCCCGCGCCGACCCAGGCCCGCTTCGTCGTGTTCGGTGACAACCGCGGCGGCCCCGACGGCCGTCAGCCGGCCATCTTCACCACCCTGGTCAAGCAGATGGCCGCCCGCCACCTCGACTTCGTGATCGGCACCGGCGACTATGTCTCCGGCGCTGACTCACAGGAGACCCTTCGTGCCCAGTGGAACGCCTTCTTCTGGGCTCTTCAGCCCCTACAGGCGCGTAGGCCCGTCTACTTCGTCCCCACACCCGGCAACCACGAGATCCACGGCGGTGCGGGCAACCGGCTGTTCATCGAGTACTTCAAGCGCCTCTCCTTCAGCTTCAACTGGGCGGGGAGCCACTTCATCGTCCTCAACACGGAGGTGCCCGGTGAGGAGTCGCGTATCGCCGGGCAGCAGCGTGCCTGGCTGAAGCAGGACCTCGCCGGCGCCCAGGCGGCTTACCACATCTTCGTCGCCCTCCATCGGCCCCTCTTCCCCGTCTCGCTGCACAAGGGTGACTCGCTGGACGAGTACCCCAAGGAGCGCGACGCCCTGCACGCCCTGTTCGTGCGCCATCGGGTCACCTGCGTCTTCGCGGGGCACGAGCACCTCTACAACCGCCAAGTTCGCGACGGGATCCAGTACCTCATCACCGGCGGCGCCGGCGCCGACCTCTACGCCTCTCCCGACAAGGGCGGCTTCCACCATTTCCTGTACGTCACCGCCGACCCATTGCGGTACAAGGTGGAAGTGGTAAGGTAACGGTAGGAGTCAGGGGTCAGGGGAACTGCAACGGCACGACTCCCGGCCGCTCCACCCCTGCGCTCGAGGCAATCGTCCAGTGGGTGTCGTCAGTCTGACCCCTGACTCCTGATCCCTGACCCCTGCCGTTCCCTTGCCCCCACCCGGCCGCTGTGCTATACTCAGCCAGGAGTTCGCCTGCCACACAGCAACATCGCACTACTGGATCACGCAGCGGCAGTCAACGCCAGGGAGGCGATCCGTCATGAGTCGGAGGGCTCTGCTCCGTGTCTCTGGGCGGCTGCTGATCTTCGCGGCCGCCGCCGTGCTGTTCCCCGGGTGCGCTCAACGTCCGTTCATCATCGCCGACCGACGAGTCTGCCAGACCGTCGACGGCACCGGCAAGCCCGCGGCCTCGAGCGACCAGTTCACCACCCACGACAAAGTCGTCTACGTCTGGTTTCGCTATGACCGCGCCAAGCTGGCGCAAGCGGTCAAGGTCAAGTTCAAGTACACCGATCCCACCGGAATGGAGGCCACGGAGGTGATCCGTACCGAGTTGAAGCCCGGTTCCGGATCGGCCACGGTACAGCTGAAGCCCCTTGACGATGCCGGCCTCGTCGCGGGGAAGTACCAGGCGGAGATCACCAGCGACTCCGACGCGGCCTATGGCCCCGCGCTGATCTTCGAGGTCCAGGGCGCTGCAGGGCCCCCGGGCCTGCCCTCTGTCCCCGGCGCACCAGCGCCTTCGGGAGCCCCGTCGGCGGCGCCGGGGGGAGAGGTCCCGGGCGCCGGCCAGCCGGCGAGCCCGTCCCCTGCCCCCGCCATGCCGTCGCCCTCCGGGACCCCGTCCCCGGGGCCGGGCGGAGCGGCACCGGGCGTCGTACAGCCGGCGAGCCCGCCCTCCCCTGCCCCTACGACCCGGGCCTCCTCCGGAGCACCGCCCGCCGGGCCGGGGGCAGCGGTGCGGGGTGCCGGACGGCCGACGGGTCCGCATCCTGCACCTGTCGCACCGGCATCCTCCAGAGCACCGTCCGCCGGGCCGGGGGGATAGGTTGTGCTTCGTCCGCGGTCCGCGGCATTGGTCCTGGGCATCAGCCTGATCGCTTGGCTGATGGTTACCTTCCTCCGTGCCGGCCTCGATGGGGCCGCGATGGCCCGCGTCCTGGGCGACCAGTTCGTGCAGATCGGCCTGCCCGGCGTGGGCGCTGCGTTGCTCTCCCAGGCCGCCAAGGCGTACGACAGCCGTGCCCAAGCCCTCTCCCGGGGACACGCCGCCCCCAACCTGATCGCTAGCGCACGCACCGCCACCGGGGACTGCGAACTCGCTCTCGCGGCGGTCTTCCGGGAGCGAAGGAACCTCCCCAGGGCCCGGTACCACCTGGCCCTTGCGCGAGACCGCTCGCCTGAGGTCGCCACGAGGGCGGCGAGCGAACTGGCCTACGCCGAGGCCGAAAGCGGCCCCCCCGGCCGCGCCAAGGCGAAACGCGAGCTGCTCAAGCTGCTCGTCGACCACCCGGACGATCCCTTCCCGGCCTACCTGGTGGGCCGCCTATTCCTGGACGAGGGCAAGGCGAAGGAGGCCCTGCACTATCTCACCCAAAGCCTCGACGTCCCGGGCGGAGACCGCTACGAGGCCCACCTCGCTCTGGCACAGACCCAGCTGGCGCTCGGAGACCGGCAGGCGGCGACCGACCAGGCCCAGAAGGCCCTCGCCCTCGCGACGGCACCCGCCGAGAAGCGCCACGCAGCGACTCTCCTGGGTCGGCTCGGCGCCGACCATCCGGACCCCTGGCTCATCGCCGCTCACACGTTCGTCCAGCGCCACTGGCAGGGCCTGCTCTGCGCGCTGCTCATCGTGCTCGCGCTCATCTCCCCTGCCCTACTGCATCTCGTCGGCCGGTATGTCCCCCTCGCCGCCGCCCCACTCTACCTGCTGCTCCGCTCGACGGAGCCCCTGGCCGTCGGTGCCTATGAGGCTGCCTTGAGGCACTGGCCGGACAGTGTGCCGCTGCTCGCGGCCCTGGCCCGAGCCTACTGCAAGGTGGGCGCCGGAACGCAGCGGGCGACCGAGCTCTACGCCCGCCTCTGGCAGCTTCGGCCCGGTGACACCCAGGCCCTCGACCAGACCGTGCAGTTGGCCCTCCGGACCGGTCGAGACAGCGATGCGGCCCTTCAGGCGTGCCAGGCGTGGTCCGATGTGAACCGCGGCGATCCGAGAGCGCTCGCGGTGGCCTCCTACCTGGGACGCGCCTACCAGGCGCGCGGAGCGCGCGCGCCTCAGTCCGCGTTGTCCGCTCTGCAGGACGCCCTGAACGCCGCCCCCGGGGATCGCGAGCTCCGCCGGTATCTGGGTGCCCTCTACTCCCACTATGGCCAACACGCTTCCGCCATCGCCGCCCTGGAGCCTCTGCTGCTCGCCGACCCGGGCGATGTGGAGAGCCGCCGGGATCTCGCCCATGCCCTCCTCGGTGGCGGCCAGGCCTACGCCGCGTACCGACACCTCCGGATGCTGCCGCCGAGTGGCGAGGTCACCACCGACCTCTACCTCGCCGGCCTCGCTGCCGATCCGGCCGGACACCCCCGCGAGGCCCTGCGCATCCTGGAGGAGGTCTTGCGCCGCGATCCGCGCCTGTTCGATGTCGAGGAGCGAGTGGCCGCCGCGGCCGCCCTTGTATCTGAGGAACGCTACGGCGTGATGTGTCTGCGGGGTGCTCTGGGCGCCTGCGAGGCCTTTGTCCTCCAGCACGCTGTGCACCCGCAGTACGGCGACGTTGTCCTGCTCGTTTTCCGCCGCGAGTTCTCGGATGCGCTTGGTTTCCCCGAAGCCTTCGCCGCTCATCTCCCCCGGTTGAGCCGGCTGACTGCCGGCGTCGCGCCCATCCTCGACTTCGGCGTCGACGAGGAGGCGTACTACGTCGTCTACCGCTTGCCCGAGGGAACGCAGCTATCCGTCCTGGCCGAGGCGTCCGGGCCGATGCCCCCCACCCGGGCTGCCCAGGTTGCCATCGGCCTGCTCGACGCCCTGGCAGCCCTGCACGCTGCGGGGGAGGTCCACGGGGATGTCCAGCCGGCCGCCGTCTGGACCGACGGCGCCGACCGGGCGGTGCTCGTGGGAGCAGGGATGTCCCTGATCGCGGAAGCCGCCCAACCGGCCGGCGCGCCGCCCCCGCGCTCACCGTTCCACATGGCGCCCGAGGTCGTCCGCAGCGAGGGCTCCGGCCCCCCGGCCGACCTCTACGCGGTGGGCTGTGTGCTCTACGAACTGCTCGTGGGCGCGCCCCCGCTCGAAGGGCCCACGCACCTCGCAACCCTCACGGCCCATGTCGCCGTGGAGCCCGTGCCCCCCAGCATGCGCGTGCCCGCTGTCCCCGAGGCCATGGACCACCTCGTCCTGACGGCGCTGGTCAAGGACCCCGCCGACCGCTTCGCCTCTGCCGCCGACTTCGCTGACGCCCTTCGGGGCTTCCTCGGCTTGCCGGCCCGACCCCACCCCCAACCGGGGCCACCCGGCGAGCTCCAGCCGGCGCTGCCCTTCCCGGAGCCCGATCCCTTGCCGCCGTCCCGCTCGTCGCCCCCCCAACCTCCTGACCCCGACCGCTGGTGGACCTTCTACGATGACACCGCGCTCCTCGGCAGCGCTCGGTTCGCCAAGCTCTACCGCGGCGTTCACCGACTGAGCGGGGAGCCCCACGCCATCAAGCAGCTCGACGCCCCGCCCGCCACCGGCCTGGCAACCAGTGAGAGCACGGCGAAGGCGGCCGAGGCGGTGCACCGGCTGTTCCTCAACGAGATGCACCTTGTCCAGGCCCTGTCTGAGGAGCCCGAGCCGGTGCCTGGCATCGTCCGTCTGGTGCAGGCGTACCGGGCTGATGACATAGCCCCCGCCTATGCCATGCCGCTTCTCGCCGAGACCCTCGCCGCTCGCCTCGCCCGCACCGGCCCCCTCGCCGAGGCGGCGGCCCTGGCGCTCATCCGCCGGATCGGCCGGGCCCTTGAGCAACTCCACCGGCGCGGCATCGTCCACCGCAACCTCAGCCCCCTGAGTGTGATGTTCGCCCCCGACGGCGAGGTGTGCCTCGGCGGGCTCGACCGCGCCTGCCGGCTGGTCGAACGCGACCCCATGCTGCTCACTGAGCGTGAGATCCACGCCTCCGCCGCCTCGCCCTCCGAGGCGATGGGAGATATCCGCTTCCTCTCCCCCGAGCAGTGCCGCAGCGGGGAGTTCGATCAGCGCACCGACGTCTACTCGCTCGGCTGTCTGCTCTGCTATCTGCTCACCGGCTGGGCGCCCTTCGAGCGGCCCGATCCGCTTCAGGTGATGCTCGATCACCTCAGCACACCCCCACCCCGCCTCGCCGAATGGGGCGTCTCCATCTCCGCCGTGACCCAACAGGCCCTCGATCGCGCCTTGGCCAAGTCCCCCGACGAGCGCTTCGACACCGTCGACGACATGCTCGCCGCCTTGCCGGGCTGAACGTCGCGCCGCACGCAGACGGGCACCGGGCACTGGCGCCGGCTTGCCGCACACCCCCCCGTCGTCGGTCCCGGACTGGCGGGCCGCCTGGTGTCGGGATCGCGAGACACTCGGGAACCACGGCCCGCCGTCAGCGTGGTGCCTGTCATGATTCCGGTCACGGCCCAGAAGGTGCCCTGCCGTTCGGCAGCGAAGTGCCATCCCCACTCGACCAGACACAGGGAGAAATCAGCGTCAGGCCCGGACGGAGCGCGGGGTCCCCCGGCGAACCTTGGGGGGAGCATCGTCCTGCTGTAGACATCGCACCGGCGCCCGTCCCGGCCACACACCACACTCCCTCTCCCGGCAAAGGTGATCAGGATGAAGCGTATCGCCCTATTCGGCGTGTTGGTGCTGATGCTTTCGGGACTTGTCGAGCATGCGGCTCTGGCCGTTCCGGCTTGGCCGGGCATCCACAACCTCAGGCAGCCGGATGGCACGACCATCCAGGCCCGCCAGCGCGGCGACGAGTGGAACCACTGGTTCGAGACCCTGCAGGGAGTACCCCTCGTACAGGACCGAACCGGGCGCTGGGTGCCCGGCACACGCCCTCCCCTCCGCAAGCCGCCACGCCCGCAGACGCCTGCGGGGGTCCAGCGCATCCGCACCAGGGGAACGAAGGGTACGGAGTCGAAGGTCCCCGTTCTGTGCATCAACTACAATGACCGAACGACCTCCTACACGACCACCCAGATCCGGGACAACCTGTTCGCGAACAGCGGGAAGACGATGCGGACCTTCTACACGGAGGCCTCGTACGGCAACTTCACGGTCAACGCGGGCACCGGGGTGGGCGGCTGGTACGTGGCTGCCAACGGCCATGATTACTACGAGAACAGTGCAGCAGAACTCGTACGCGAGGCCGTCCAGAAGGCCGATGCCGCCGGCTACAACTTCGCGCAGTACGACAACAACGGCGACGGCTACGTTGATGTCGTAGCCATCGTCCACCAGGGCGCAGGCTACGAGTTCGGCTACGGTGACGGGCACGACATCTGGTCCCACAGCAGCACTATCTGGCCCCCCGAGACCGTCGACGGCGTCCAGGTCTCCAGCTACATCATCCAGCCTGAGCGGAGGCCGACGTGGTACGACAGCGGCCTGTCCACGGTCGGGGTCTTCTGCCACGAGTACGGCCACGCTCTCGGCCTGCCCGACTTCTACGACTACGGCTACGACTCGGAGGGCCTGGGCGCCTGGTCGCTGATGGCAGGGGGCAGTTGGAACGGCCCCTCGGGGCTCGGCGACAGCCCGGCCCAGGTTGACGCCTGGTCTCGGGTCTCCCTCGGGTTTGTCACCCCCATCGTGGTGACGACCGACCAGACCCCCGCCTCCATCCCGCGGGTCAACGACAGCGCCATCATCTACAAGGTGGCCGCGGACCTCGGGTCGACAACCGAGTACTTTCTGGTTGAGAACCGCCAGCAGGTCGGCTTCGACCAGTACATCCCGGGCAACGGCCTCTGCATCTACCACTGTGACGACAACGTCTATGGCAACGACAGCCAGTGGTACCCCGGGCTGGACCCCACCCAGCACTACCAGGTTGCGCTCGAGCAGGCGGACGGTCTGTGGGACATGGAGCACTACAGCAACAGCGGCGACACGGGCGACCCGTACCCGGGCTCGAGCACGAACCGCACGTTCAACGCCGGCTCGACACCCAACTCCGAGCCATACACCACCCCGCCGGCCCACGTCTCCATCCAGGACATCAGCAATTCCGGCGACACGATGACCGCCAACATCTACCCCGACGGTGTGGGCCCGCCGACCAATCCGGGCAAGCCCGATCTGTGGATTCGCAACGCGGGTGACACGTCCTGGCTCGGGAACAACATCTACAATGCCGACGGGACGAGTCAGACGAAGGCCCAGACGGTGGCGCAGGGCGTAGCGGCCACATACCAGTTCCGCATCTACAACGATGGCGACGCGACGGAGAGCTTCCGGCTGTTCGGCCCGGCCGGGGGGGCGGGGTGGACGGTCAGCTACTACATCAGCGGCGTGGGAGAGAAGACAAGCGACTTCCTTGGAGCGGGGTACCTGGTGTCGGACCTGGCGGTGGGCGCGTATGTGCAGGGGTGGGTGAACGTGATGCCCGGATCCAGCGTGCCCTCCGGCGGCCAGCAGGTCGTGCTGATCACCGGGAAATCGGTGACGGATCCCACCGAGCTGGACGCCGTCAAGGCCGTCACGACCAAACGGAAGCTGCGGCCTGATCTGTGGATTCGCAACGAGGGTGATGCCTCCTGGGTCGGCAACAACATCTACAACGCGGATGGGTCGAGCCAGACGAAGACCCAGACGGTCGCTCAGGACGTCGTCGCTACCTACTACTTCCGGATCTACAATGATGGCAACGTGACCGACAGCTTCCGGCTCACCGGCCCGGCCGCGGGGTCAGGCTGGACGGTAAGCTACTACATCAGCGGCGTGGGAGAGAAGACAAGCGACTTCACCGGAGGCGGGTATCTCGCGTCGAGCCTGGCGGTGGGCGCGTATGTGCAGGGGTGGGTCAACGTGATGCCCGGCTCCAGCGTGCCCTCCGGCGGCCAGCAGGTCGTCCTGGTCACCGCGAAGTCGCTGACGTCCCCCAGCAAGCTGGACGCCGTCAAGGCCGTCACGACCAAACGGAAGCTGCGGCCTGATCTCTGGGTTCGCAACGACGGTGATGCCTCCTGGGTCGGCAACAACATCTACAACGCGGATGGGACGGGCCAGACGAAGACCCAGGCGGTCGTTCAGGACGTGATCGCTTCGTACGACTTCCGGATCTACAATGATGGCAACGTGACCGACAGCTTCCGGCTCACCGGCCCGGCCGCGGGGTCAGGCTGGACGGTAAGCTACTACATCGGCGGCGTGGGAGAGAAGACAAGCGACTTCACCGGAGGCGGGTATCTCGCGTCGAGCCTGGCGGTGGGCGCGTATGTGCAGGGGTGGGTCAACGTGATGCCCGGCTCCAGCGCAGGCCCGGGCGACACCCAGACCGTCCTGATAACGGGGAAGTCGCTGACGTCCCCCAGCAAGCTGGATGCGGTGAAGACGGTGACCATGAAGGCCAGTGGCTCGCCGGTCCTGTCCTCCCTGACGGCGGTCTCTGCCCGAGCGGGCGGGACCCAGATCGTCTTCAGCCTGTCGGCGCCGGCCATGGTGGAGGCGCGGATTGTGAACCTGGCCGGTCGGCCGATCCGCACGCTCTGTCGGGATCAGGCCTGCGTGGCGGGGACGAACACGCTGCTGTGGGACGCCCGCAGCGACGCCGGCCTCCGGGTGCCGAACGGAACCTACCTCATCCAGGTGACCGCGAAGGGGCCCGCTGGCGCCACCAGTCGCGCCCTGCAGGCGGTGGTGATCGGGCGATAGCCCGGCATCTCGAACTCCAACTGCCGGGCTCCGCGAGGGGCCCGGCAGCTGGACTCGCGGACGGCCCCGGGACTGCGTTCGCGCTTCCGCTGAGCGCGAGGACTGGCGACTACCCCCTCACCCTCCTGTCCGCTGCAGGTTCCCCCGGAACGTGTCCCACCTTCCTTTGCCCCGGCCTGCTTGCAGGGCGTAGGCCCGACCATAGTTCTGCGGCCGGCTCTCGTCCGAAGTGCCTTTGCCCACGACGAAGAACACGTCGAGCGTGCCGTCGCCGTCGAAGTCCGCCATGGCCGCCCCGCGACCGATGCTGCCGTACACGGGCTGTGCCACTTCTCCTGGCCGCCGGCGTGGAGGGTACCGACCGGCCGGCCGTGATATCGGTCACCCTCTCTCGCTGAGGAAGGTGCCTTGCCTCTCAGTGGCGAATTGCTGGTGCGGATCGATCAGACACAGGGAGGAGCGCACTTCGGGCCACGACGGAGCCCAGGGGTAGATCGGTGCACGTGGAGGGTGCGGCCATGTTGCTGCGGACCGCACACGATCATGCGTCCCGACCATACACCACACGCCTCCCGGGAAGAAGAAGGGAGTTCGGGATGAATCGCGTCCTACGTCTATTGGTGTCGGTGCCGGGGCTCTCGGCGCTTGCCGAGCATGCGGCTCTGGCCGTGCCGCGATTTCCGCAGAAAGGTGGGAGCATAGTGCGAGAACGCCGACGGTTGTTGCTCGGGTGTCTACTGGTCGCAGCCCTGTTGCTGATGGGGGCAACCGGGGGGGCAGCGCCCCTGGTGTACACCGCCGACGGCAACGGGATCGTCTCGGTGAACGTGATCTTCAAGAGCACCCCTCATGAGGCCGAGCGCTCGTTCCTCTTGGCCACGGCCAAGGACGTTCGCGTGAAGTACCTGTGGCACCTCATCCCGGCAGCCAACATCAAGGTGCCGCAGGCCAGCCTGCCGCGCGTGCTCGCCAAGCTGAACGCCGACCCACGGGTGCGGCTGGTAGAGCCGGACGGCGTGACTCAGGCCTGCGCCCAGACCATCCCCTGGGGCGTCAGCCATATCAACGCCCCTGCCCTGTGGGCCGCCGGCAACAAGGGCACGGGCATCAAGGTGGCGGTCCTTGACACGGGCATTGACTACACACACTCGGACCTCTCCGCGAACTACCACGGTGGCTACGACTACGCCAACGGCGACAACAACCCCATGGACGACAACGGCCACGGGACACATGTGTCCGGCACCATCGCGGCCGTGGACAACACCATCGATGTCATCGGGGTCGCCCCCGAGGCCTGGCTCTATGGCGTCAAGGTTCTCGATTCGGGTGGCAGTGGGTCCTACTCGTGGCTCATCTCCGGTATCCAATGGGCTGTCACCAACGGGATGAAGGTCTGCAACATGAGCCTCCGTGGGACCTCCCCCGACAGCAGTCTTCAGTCGGCGTGTCAGGCCGCCTACGATGCAGGGGTCGTGCTGTGCGCCGCCTCGGGGAACGACTACGGCGCAGTCGGCTACCCTGCCGCGTACAGCACCTGCATCGCGGTCGGCGCAACTGACAGCTCGGACGTGCTAGCCGACTGGTCCAACTACGGGCCGGAGCTGGATTTCGTGGCGCCCGGCGTGAACATCCTGTCCACGGTCCTGGGGGGGGGCACCGAGTCGGGGTGGAGCGGGACCTCGATGGCGTGCCCTCACGTCTCGGGCGTGGCCGCCCTCTGCGTCAAGGCCGGGTACACCACCCCGGCGACCGTATATGCGCGCATGCAGGCCACCGCGCACGACCTGGGCGCCTCCGGATTTGACAACTTCTACGGGTACGGCCTCGTCGATGCCCACGCCGCAGACGCAGGCGGCGGCGGGGAGGACTCCTACGAAATCGACGACGACTACACCCAGGCCAACCCGATCACGGTGAACGCCGCGCCCCAGCACCGGAACAACTACTCGGCCGAGCACGTTCGCGACTGGGTCTACTTCGACGCCGTTGCGGGCGTGACGTACCTGATCCAGACCCTGAACCTCGGCAGCGGCGCCGACACCGTCCTCGAACTCTATGACGACCCAACCGGCTCCTACATCGAGTATGACGACGATGGCGGCGCGGAGCCGTGGGCGTCGCTCATCCAGTGGACCTGCCCGGCGACCGGCACGTACTACGTGAAGGAGCGCGAGTGGGGCCTCGGCTCCCCGGGGAAACCGAGTCCCAAGAAGGGCGGGCCGTCGATCCGTACCGGGGCGGACGCCACCTACGATCTGCAGGTGTTGGTCCTGGACCCGAATGAGGACTCGTACGAGGTCGACGACGACTACACCCAGGCCAAGCCGATCACCGTGAACGCCGCGGCCCAGAACCGCAACAACTACTCGGTGACCCACAAGCTGGACTGGGCCTACTTCAGCGCTACGGCCGGGACGCAGTACACCATCAAGACGCTGAACCTGGGCGCCAACGCCGACACCGTCCTCGAACTCTATGACGACCCAACCGGCTCCTACATCGAGTGGGACGACGATGGCGGCGGCGGGCTGGCATCAAGAATCGTCTGGACTTGCCCGACTACCGCCTACTACTACATACAGGAGTACCCGTACAGCGATTCGAGGGCCGGGGGCAAGCCGAAGCGCGCGTCCCGGCCGGGCATTCGCACGGGAGCCGACGCCACCTACGACCTCTCGGTGACTACGAACAACCCGCCGGTGGCGAGCGACGACTCCTACTCCGCCTACCGCGACGAGGTCCTGAACGTCGCCGCCCCCGGGGTGCTGGCGAACGACACCGATGCTGACGGCGACCCGCTAACGGCCGTACTTGACACCTACTGGCTGCCCCTGCACGGGAACGTGACCCTCAATGCGAACGGATCGTTCATCTACACCCCTGACCCGGGGTACACCGGCACTGACGATTTCGGCTACTACGCCGATGACGGCAGGCACAGGGGCCGCGGCGAACGACCGGCCACACGCTCCACCCGCGGCAGGCAGCGGGCCAACGGCGGCAAGGAATACTCGAACTGGGCGGATGTGTTTATCCAGGTGCTGCCGCCCATCAAACCCGATCTGTGGATTCGCAACGCGGCTGACACGTCCTGGCTCGGGAACAACATCTACAACGCCGACGGGACGAGTCAGACGAAGGCCCAGACGATGGAGCAGGACAAGGTGGCCACGTACTACTTCCGGCTCTACAACGACGGGGAGACGGTCGAGAGTTTCCGGCTGACCGGCCCGGTCGCGGGGGCGGGGTGGACGGTGAGCTACTACATCAGCGGCGTGGGAGAGAAGACAAGCGACTTCACTGGAGGCGGGTACCTGGTGTCGAACCTGGCGCCTGGCGCTCAGGTGACCGGGTGGGTCAATGTGAGACCCGGACCCAGCGTGCCCTACGGCGGCCAGCAGGTCGTGCTGATCACCGGGAAATCGGTGACGGATCCCATCAAGCTGGACGCCGTCAAGGCCGTCACGACCAAAGGGAGGCTGCGGCCTGATCTGTGGATTCGCAACGACGGTGACACGTCCTGGATCGGCAACAACATCTACAACGCGGATGGGTCGGGCCAGACGAAGACCCAGACGGTCGCTCAGGACGTCGTCGCTGCCTACGACTTCCGCATCTACAACGATGGCGACGCGCCGGAGAGCTTCCGGCTGTTCGGCCCGGCCGCGGGGTCAGGCTGGACGGTAAGCTACTACATCAGCGGCGCGGGAGAGAAGACAAGCGACTTCACCGGAAGCGGGTATCTCGTGTCGAGCCTGGCGGTGGGCGCGTATGTGCAGGGGTGGGTCAACGTGATGCCCGGATCCAGCGTGCCCTCCGGCGGCCAGCGGGTGGTGCTCATCACCGCGAAATCGGTGGCGGATCTCACCAAGCTGGACGCCGTCAAGGCCGTCACGACCAAACGGAGTCTGCGGCCTGATCTCTGGGTTCGCAACAAGGGTGAGGCCTCCTGGGTCGGCAACAACATCTACAACGCGGATGGGACGAACCAGACGAAGACCCAGACGGTCGCTCAGGACGTCATCGCTACCTACGACTTCCGGATCTACAATGATGGCAACGTGACCGACAGCTTCCGGCTCACCGGCCCGGCCGCGGGGTCAGGCTGGACGGTAAGCTACTACATCAGCGGCGTGGGAGAGAAGACAAGCGACTTCACTGGAGGCGGGTACCTGGTGTCGGACCTGGCGGTGGGCGCGTATGTGCTGGGGTGGGTCAACGTGAGACCCGGCTCCGGCGCAGGCCTGGGCGCCACCCAGACCGTCCTGATAACGGGGAAGTCGCTGACGTCCCCCAGCAAGCTGGATGCGGTGAAGACGGTGACCACGAAGGGCACTGGCTCGCCGGTCCTATCCTCCCTGACGGCGGTCTCTGCCCGAGCGGGCGGGACCCAGATCGTCTTCAGCCTGTCGGCGCCGGCCATGGTGGAGGCGCGGATTCTGAACCTGGCCGGTCGGCCGATCCGCACGCTCTGCCGGGATCAGGCCTGCACGGCGGGGACGAACACGCTGCTGTGGGACGCCCGCAGCGACGCCGGCCTCCGGGTGCCGAACGGAACCTACCTCATCCAGGTGACCGCGAAGGGGCCCGCTGGCGCCACCAGTCGCGCCCTGCAATCGCTAGTGGTGGGACGGTAGTCCGGCACCTCGAACTCCAACTGCCGGGCTCCGCGAGGGGCCCGGCAGTTGCACTCGCGGACGGCCCCGGCACTGCGCTCGCGCTCCCGCTGAGCGCGAGGACCTGCGGCAAGGCGTCCCTCGGCGGCCAGGACTACTGGGGCATCGTCTTGGGGAGCCCCGATGGGGACTCCGCGGGGTGCGTAGCAGTGCCAGGTACGCACTCCGACACCAACCTAGAGGACGGCAAGGTGTGGCATCATCGCGCTCTCAGCATGGTTGCTGAGAGGGAGGGATTCTCGTGGCCTGTTCGGGGATCGCCGCATACACCAGACGCCCAGCGAACGTGCTTCCTCTATCCCTATCGGCGTTTGTCTGTGCCTTAGCCCTGTATCTCTTTGCCTCGCCACCGGGGCTCTGCGGGTCGGGTCCGGACCTGGTGGTGTCGAAGCTGACGGTGGCGCCGGATCCGTCGTCGCTGGGGACCGCGCTGACGGCGACGGTGCGGGTGAAGAACCAGGGGCAGGGCGGCGCCGGCCCCCTCTGGGTGTACTTCTGGAAGCATCGGGTCACGGAGCCGACGGACCCCACCGACCCCGACGAGAAGTGGCGGGTGAGCGGCCTGGCAGCGGGAGTGGAGTCGGGGGACCTCACCTATTCCTTCACGCCGGCGGCGGGGAACTACCAGGCGTGGGCGTGGGCCGACAGCCTGCAGGAAGTGACGGAGTCGGACGAGGGCAACAACAAGCGGAGCGAGCCGTACGCGGTCAGGACCCAGCGCGATGATCTTCCGGACCTGGTGGTGTCGGAACTGACGGTGGAGCCGGATCCGACACACCTGGGGACGGAGCTGACGACGACGGTGCGGGTGAAGAACCAGGGGACGGCGGACACGGGCAACGGCTCTTGGCTGCTGTTCTGGGAGCATTGGGCCACGGAGCCGCCGGACTGGCACGGCTACAGCTACTACTGGGTGCTGGACCCCTTGGCGTCGGGGGCGGAGACAGAGGACCTCACCTACTATTTCACCCCTGCCGCAGAGGGCAGCTACACGGCGTGGGCGTGGGCCGACGCCCTGCAGGACGTGGTGGAGTCGAACGAGGACAACAACAAGCAGAGCGAGCCGTATAGGGTCCAGGGCGCTCCGGACCTGGTGGTGTCGAAGCTGACGGTGGAGCCGGATCCGTCGAACCTGGGGACGGAGCTGACGGCGACGGTGCGGGTGAAGAACCAGGGGACGGTGGCCCCCCCCCCGAACACCCCCGGCTTCTTCCTGGACTTCTGGAAGCACCGGGACTCGGAGCCGCCGAACGTTGACGACAGCGACAATTGCTGGTGGGTGGGTTGCCCCCCTCTGCCACCGGGGGGGGAGGCGGGGGACTTCGTCTACACGTTCACGCCGGCGGCGGCGGGGAACTACAAGGCGTGGGCGTGGGCCGACAGCTGCGATAACTACTACGTGGAGTCGAACGAGGACAACAACAAGCAGAGCGAGCCGTACACGGTTAGACTGAACCTGCAGCCCGACCTGTGGATTCGCAACGCGGGTGACACGTCCTGGCTCGGGAACAACATCTACAACGCCGACGGGACGAGTCAGACGAAGGCCCAGACGGTTGAGCAGGACGTCGCGGCCACATACCGGTTCCGCATCTACAACGATGGCGACGCGACGGAGAGCTTCCGGCTGTTCGGCCCGGCCGGGGGGGCCGGGTGGACGGTGAGCTACTACATCAGCGGCGTGGGAGAGAAGACAAGCGACTTCACTGGAGGCGGGTACCTGGTGTCGAACCTGGCGCCTGGCGCTCAGGTGACCGGGTGGGTCAATGTGAGACCCGGATCCAGCGTGCCCTCCGGCGGCCAGCAGGTCGTGCTGATCACCGGGAAATCGGTGACGGATCCCACCGAGCTGGACGCCGTCAAGGCCGTCACGACCAAACGGAATCTGCGGCCTGATCTGTGGATTCGCAACGACGGTGATGCCTCCTGGGTCGGCAACAACATCTACAACGCGGATGGGTCGAGCCAGACGAAGACCCAGACGGTCGCTCAGGACGTCATCGCTACCTACGACTTCCGCATCTACAATGATGGCAACGTGACCGACAGCTTCCGGCTCACCGGCCCGGCCGCGGGGTCAGGCTGGACGGTAAGCTACTACATCAGCGGCGTGGGAGAGAAGACAAGCGACTTCCTTGGAGCGGGGTACCTGGTGTCGGACCTGGCGGTGGGCGCGTATGTGCAGGGGTGGGTGAACGTGATGCCCGGATCCAGCGTGC